>Ga0335075_10000055_pt1 | contig 235064 bp, 195 predicted proteins | sample Lox_Sample_24_FD_206723 | JGI IMG/M metagenome (GOLD analysis project Ga0335075, IMG submission 206723) | Soil microbial communities from Loxahatchee National Wildlife Refuge, Florida, United States - Lox_Sample_2.4 | ecosystem: Environmental > Terrestrial > Soil > Wetlands | place: USA...
CCGCGCACGAATGGGGAGTGGTTGCTGAAATTGTGCCGAACGGCAAGGCGCTGAGTAGGGCGCGGGAATTGGCGGAGTTGTACTTGAAGGCGCCGGAAGTGACGCGCCGCAACACGCGCATCCACTTCATTCAGCCGTTGAAGGAGCGCATTGTACGGGAAGTCGGCTATGGGTTGTCGCTCGAAGGGGCATCGTCTGCCGCGCTCGTGAAATCGATGCAGGCCAAGAGTGAACCTGTCGCTCGGAAAGGAAAAAGCGCATAACGAGCATCTTATTGCGCTTTGAACAAAGCACCCGGCGCACATGAGTTTTCCGTAAGCTGAACGTTTTAGTTCCATCAGAATTTCGGAGCCTCAACCGATCGGCAAATCTGCGCGGGGCGTAGACGATCGGTTGAGCGGGGCCGGATTTTGGCTTATTGGGGATATCGCGGATTCTCAGAGGACTGTTCTAATGCCGTTTCTCGTTACGAGCGCGTCCGGCGCCAATGGGGACGGCTTCGGCGCGCTGCTGACCTTTGAATTGGACGGCACGTTGCGCGGAAAATTTGATGATGACGATCGCATTGTCGATCCCCGTGGCGTTGCTGTTAATCCGAACGAAAATTTGCTGTTTCTAAACAGCGGGGCCGATCGTGTGCTGGCAATCTCCCCGGAAGGGCGCATCGTTCGCGATACTGGCCGCATTGAAGGCCTGAATCCAGGCGGTGGCAATTTTGGTCCGGATGGCCGTTATTTCCTCGGCTCGCGCCGCGCACGGACCATCGTTGCCTTGCCGAGCAGTCTTGACGCCACCGCCGAGAATGTGTTGCCGCCCGGGGTCGTACCGTTTCCTCGAGGATTCGCTTTCGGTCATGATGGCCGGCTGTTCCTGGCCTCAGGAATCGGCCCGAACGGGCAAGGCGATAACGCGGTCGTGGCCTTTACCCTAAGCACGCCTACGCAGGCGGCTCGGCTGGTCGCGGATCCCGAACTGAGCCCGCTCGATCTCGCAGTCGCGCCCAACGGCAACATCGTGGTCGCTAGCGAGCATCCGTTCGGCGCAGCAGATGCGGTGACGAGCGTTCGCGAATATGATGCGACGGACGGACACCTCGTCCGAGTTTTCTCTCCCAATGGGAAGGCTGAATTCCGCAAACCGCGCGGCTTGCGCTTTGGTCCCGGTGGACTGCTCTGCTGTGTCGCGCGCGATGAGGTTGTTGGCTTCGATTTTGCGAGTGGCGATTGTCTGGGGGCTATGGCTCGATTGCCGCGGCTGAATGGGCAAGCGTTGGCGTTTTTCCCATAGAGAATCGACTACTACGATCCGAGCGAGTTGTAAGAGTTTTTGTCCCGTTGTGCCTGGAAGGCTGACGAGCCGCGGCGTCAGGAACCACCGAGGATGGTGCGCGCAGAAGGCAGAGCGGCGACAGCGTCAGGGCTTTGGGGGTTTGCCGGTTTTGGCGAACATGGCGGATTGTTTTAAAGCTTCCTGGGATTGCCTGAAGGCCTCGGCGGCGTGCTCCATGGCGCGCTGGGCCTGTTCGTGTCCGGTGAGGTGGTCCTGCTTGCCATGACCCGCGGCTGCGGCGCGGTGAGCGTGCGCGGCCAATTCGTGCATTTCTGCTGCTCGGATGTGAGAATCCGCACTCATGAAGGCCTCCGATGTGCGTGGACAACGGTAACAAGTTGCTGGAACGATGTCCAATCGCGAAAAAAAGGGCGCAGCAACGCAGGACAAAAAAAGCGCGCCGCTGGTTTCCGGGTTTATCAGGCAGCGGATTTCTTCCAGTTGGCCCTTTCCGGGGACTTAGGCCCGATTCCTGGTGGGTGATAGAATTTCGCCGCTGGTCGAGAGGAACCCATGGAACAGGCGGCGGCACTATTGGTGCAGACAATGATTCACTTCGACGGACGGATGCAAGAGCTTTTGAAGGAGCAGGCGGCGTCAGGTCCGCAAGCCGCCGCGGAATTTCTGAAACCCTGGTATCAAGCAATGCTGGCGATGATCAAGGGCGCCGAAGCCTTTGACCAGGGACCGACGACGCATGGGGCGGGAACTTAATCGAACACCGATTCCGGTAAACGGTCTAGTGATGAAGAGATTTTGATGGTTGTGGAGTTCTCCGCCGGTCGCTGAATCTTCGTGGAAGAGTGAGAAGGATGTCGCTTTCGGGTAGAAGATAACGAGAGTTGCAAACTCGCGGTAAGCCGGCAGGCCGGAGTTGATCGGGACGGGTACGAGATCGGGATACGAGACCGGCGTTTTTCAGGTACGCGCGGAGCTACCAGATCGACGAAGCAGCTTGTTTTAGCCCCCGTGGATTAGCACTGGTTGGCGTACAGCGAGCACTTGCCCTCGGGCGTCCGAGTGCGCTATTTATCCCCAGCAATTTATCACGGCCATGAATCCAGGGCTCGTGCCAGGGGGAATTGCAATGTTTTACCAAATGCGAAAACTTTTCGGAAGATTGATTATCGCGGCGGTGGCGCCGGCGTTATTTGTTGCGGTCGCTCCAGCGCAAGATTGGCAAGACTTGCAGCGTCCGGCGCCCACCGCGGCGAATTGGGCGGCGATCGCCAAATTGCCGGACTTCACCGGCGTGTGGGAAATGCCGCTGGGAGATTCTTCGCTGGTGGTGCAACCGGGAGCGGCGAAGCAGAGCACGCGGAAAATGGCGCGCCCGTCCGAACGCCGCACTATGCCGAGGCAAGCGACGATCAAATACACGCCCGAGTGGGCGGCGAAAATTAAAGAGATGGAGGCGCACCCTCCGCAAGACAATCCGCAGGCGAACTGCGTGCCAAACGGCATGCCGGACATCATGTCGCAGCCGTATCCATATGAATTCCTGTTCAGTCCCGGCCAGGTGACGATACTCGGCGAGGCGTTTCGGATGATTCGCACGATCTACACGGATGGGCGGCCGCTGCCGCAAAATCCCGATCCAACGTTTTGGGGAACGTCGGTGGGCCATTGGGAAGGCAAGACGCTAGTGGCCGAGACGGTGGGGTTTCTGCCGCAGACGGACATCGTGCCGGGCAGCGGGATCGAACACCGGTTTCCGCACAGCGGGCAGATGAAAATCATCGAGCGCTTTGGGCTTCTCGATCCAGATACGATGCAGATCGAGACGACGATCATCGATCCGGTGGTTTTGGAGCAGCCGTACACATCGACGCAGATCTTGAAGCGCCATCGAGGTTGGACGATTGAGGAATATGTCTGCCAGCAGAACAACCGAAACTCCGTGACCGGCACGGGCCAGGCGGAGGTGGATACCATCCCTCCGACTCCGGCGGAGCCGAATTCCAAGTAGGGGTGAGAGATTCCGAGCAGGGGAGCGCAAGCACGCGAAGAGGCGGTCGCGACTTTGTTGTGCCGGAATTCGATCACCTTCCGCACAAATCGGAGGACATCATGCGATGGTCCGGATACCCAGCATTCGTTGTTCTGGCTGGACTTTCGTTTGCGCCCCGATCATCTGCTGCTCCTAAAGCAGGGTTGGTCTGCGTGATTCCGGACCCGCCAGGCGCGCAATACTACGCGAGCGTTCCCTTCGACCTCAAGACGCTCATGTTTCGAATCGACGACGGGGAAAAAACACGGTGGCCGAAAAAAACGGGCCTCAAAATTCAAGGTTTGAGCCTCTCGAAGAAGCATCTCGTGGTTGTGTATTCCTGGGGAAGGCCGATACAGTCATTCAGGTTTCGCTTCAGCGAGTACAAGGAAACCGAGCTGTGCCTGCTGTTCGACGGATACGGGGGCCCGGACTTGAGGACCATGAGCAGCTTATGCCGTTGCAAGTGAAAGTGCTTCCGTGAGGCTGATTCGATGGATGCGCACCGCGGCGGGGCGAAGAGTGTCCAGTCGCAGGGGATCTCGCGGCTTTACGTCATCGCTGGTCTTCGATATCGTAAGGGCATGAAAATTGCCAATTCGTTCGCGGCTTGCCGCTGGGGTGCGCTTGGCTGCGCCATGCTGTGCCTGATGATTTCGCCGGCAGCCTCGCCTGCGTTTGCGCAGGATCAACAGAGCCAGCCTGCCGGCGCCACGGCGGCTTCGGCGAAAGCCGCGCCCGCCAAAGGCGCCGAAAGTTCCGCGAACGCGTCGAAGGAAAAGTCCGCGGCGGACGAGCTGCCGCCGCTGCCGGCCAACAAGAGCATCGAGCAGTCCATGGTGCTCGACGGGCAGACGCTGCACTACACGGTCACGGTGGGCACCATCAACATTCGCGACACGAGCGGTAAGCTGGCCGGCAAAGTGGTCTATACGAGCTACACGGTGGCCGGCAAGGATCGGCCGGTTACTTTCGCGTTCAACGGCGGGCCCGGCGCGTCGTCGGTGTTTCTGAATTTCGGCGCCATCGGGCCGAAACACCTGGATGGCATGGGCAACGAAGGCGACAGCGCGTCTGGCGCAATCGTGATGAGCGACAATCAGGGCACGTGGCTGGATTTCACGGATTTGGTGTTCATCGACCCGATCGGCACGGGTTACAGCCGGTCGCTGGTGCCCGAGGCGGACACGAAGAAGCTTTTCTACACCACCGAGCCGGACATTCATTACCTTTCGACGGCGGTCTACAAGTGGCTGGTGCAGAATGGCCGCATGACCTCGCCGAAATACATTATTGGCGAAAGCTACGGCGGCTTTCGCGGACCGCGGCTGACGTATTACTTGCAATCGCAGCTCGGCGTGGGGATCAAAGGACTGATTCTGGTGTCGCCGTACCTGAATCCCTCGGACGAGGATAACGGCTACATTTACTCTCCCATTCCGTGGATGATCACGCTGCCGCCGATTACCGCCGCGCATCTGGAGCGCGAGGGCAAGTTGACGCCCGAAGCGATGCAATCGGTGATCGCGTACGATGAGGGACCATACGCCACGGCGCTGATCGCCGGGACGTCGAATCCTGCTTTGCAGCAGGCCATGATCGAGAAAGTGACGCAGATGACCGGACTCGATCCCACGTATGTGAAAGAATCCGGCGGGCGGCTGCAAACCGACTCGTACCTGCGGGAAGTGCGGCGCGAACAGGGCAAGATTGGCTCGGTGTACGATTCGAACGTGACCATGCTCGATCCGTTTCCGTGGACACCTGAACAGCGCGCCGACGATCCGATGCTTGCGGCGATCATCGCGCCGACGACGGAGGCGATGGTGAATTTCGTGACCAACGTGGTTGGCTGGAAAATCGATGCGCCGTATCACACGCTTTCGTATGAAGTGAACAACGCATGGAGCGATGATAAGAGCCTGCGCAGCGGCTCGGTTACGGAGCTTCGCCAAGCCGTCGCGGCCGATCCTGATCTGAAAGTGTTCATCGGCCACGGATGGAACGACCTTTCGTGTCCATTCATGGGGTCGGTGCTGAGCGTCAACCAGATGCCGGATGGGCTGCGCGAGCGCATCACCATCCATGAGTTTCCTGGCGGGCACATGTTCTACAGCCGCAAGGAGAGCCGCATCGCCTTTCGCAAGGCGGTGAAGGCGGGACTTTTCAGCAACCAGTAGATGGTTGCATTCGGCGGGCGTTCTTGGCCTGCGTTTGCGGCAACTAATACCTCATCAGATGGCGGATAAGGACGTAGAGCCCAGCGGCGACCAGTAACAGGGCATACCCATTAACCGTCCACCGCCAAGGCTTCTTGTGGCACTCATCGGCGGTGCGGCCAGTTCGCGGCCTTCTTCGTACGTTCCCCCATTGTTCGGACAGTTCATTTGCCAGCCAAGAAGTAGGCGGCAGTAAAGAACAGAGCGTCATAGCCAATCTTCAGGCCGGCGACGGTATAGCCCGAGACCTTCGCCGAGGAATTCGGCACCCACGGACTCTGCCGGCCCCGCCGGCCCTTGGGTCGCTGGGTAACACGCCCTATTTGAGGAGGGCGGTGTTTGCGGCTCACAATCGCCACCAGGCCAGCGCAAAAGCCGCCGGCAGGGCTATGACGAGCAATTCCCTTCTTCCCGGGGGAAACAAGCTTTGTAGGACTGCCCCCAGAAGCACCGAAAGGCCGACAGCCCCACGCGTGTAGCACCGAATCACGTACGGCAGTAGTATTAGAGGCAGCGCGAAAACCGCCGCCTTAACAGCTATCGCCATGAGCTTCGGGATGTTGTCGGATTTCATCGCATCCATCCTATCTCCTCCTCAACCGAGTCACTGATCAATCATTGGGGGTCCACACGGGATACGACCAGATCAAACCTGACAACTTTGCAGAACGGGGTTGTAAATTTCCGATTCTGCGACGACGCAGGTCCAGCGTGGGGCTCGCGCAGGACTCGGATAAGGTGGCGGGGAATATACATCAGCGAATACGTGGCGTCAGATGGATTTTTCGTGATGTGTGTTTACAGCTCGAAAGGGCCGAGGGGGGAGCGCTGCGAGGCGATGTGCAGCGAGCCGCGATAGGCAAAATCGGAGGCGCGCGCGGCGAGCGCTTGTTCGGCGGAGAGGCGCGCGATATCGGGATGATTATTTTCCTGAGAAAGATGCGCCAGGACGATATGTTGCGGGCGCGCGTCGAACACTTCCGAGTCGGCGAAAAAATCGCTGACCACGTTGTTGGAAAGGTGGCCGGTGCGGCTCATGACGCGCTGCTTGATATGCCAGGGATAGGGGCCAACCTTGAGCATTTCGAGATCGTGATTCGATTCGAGCATGAGGAAATCGGCTTCGCGGAGATGCTGCTTGACGTGTTCGGGCAGATAGCCGAGATCGGTGGTGATGGCGACTTTCGTTCCATTGGAGCGGAAGGCGAAACCAACCGGATCGGCAGCGTCATGCGGAATGCGGAAGGGATTAATTTCCACATCGCCGATTTCAAAGCGCTCGCCGGCTTGCACGTACTCGATACGCTCGAAGGTAGCTTTGCTGCCGGGATTCTCGGCGCTTTCCGAATACATTTTCACGATTTCGCGATGCGTGAGCGCGGTGAAATACGCGGGGCAATGCCAGTGGCGAGCCATCTGCGCAACGGCGTAGGAATGGTCGCTGTGCTCGTGGGTGACCAGGATGGCGTCAACGCGCTCCGGAAGCGCACGGCCCAGAGCTGCAAAGCGCCGCAGCAATTCTTTTTTGCCCAGGCCCGCGTCGATCAGGAGAGTGGTGCGCCCGGTTTCCAGCAACGTGGAATTGCCGTTGCTGCCCGAGGCCAAAATGGAAATGCGGATCGAGATGCCGTGTAACCTCGGCGAAGATGATGGCAAAGGTGAGCTGGCTGCGTCAAAGGAAAAACGCGGGAATTGCGCAAAACGGTTTTGCGGCGGTGTTCGCGCGCGGAACAGTTCCTGGCAACTTGGGCAAGCGGCTAGGTGCTGAGCGGCAGCGGGGTCTGCTCGGCGCCAGCGGCCCAGCAGCGCGATTCGCGCACCGGCGCGTAGGAAAACCGGTGCAGCGGCGTGGGACCGAAGCGGCGCAGCGCTTCCAAGTGGTCCGGGGTGCTGTAGCCTTTATGTTGCGCCAGCCCGTATTGCGGGTAGAGCAGGTCAAATTCTTCCATGCGGCGGTCGCGTTCTACCTTGGCCAAAATCGAGGCAGCCGCGATGGAAATCGAACGCGCGTCACCGTGAATCAGCGATCGCTGCTCGATGGGAAGATCCACTTCGATGGCGTCCAGAAGCAAGTAATCGGGAATCGGGCGGAGCCGCGAGATGGCCGCGACCATGGCCTGGCGGCTGGCCTGATAGATGTTCCAAGCGTCGATGCGGCTGGCGTCGATTTCCGCCACGGCCCATGCGAGCGCATGCTGTTGGATGCGTTGGGCAAGCTCTTCGCGGCGCTCGGGAGCGAGCTTTTTCGAATCGTCCAAGCCGACAATGCGCCGGCGCGGATTGAGAATGACGGCGCCGGCGACTACGGGACCAAAAAGGGAGCCGCGGCCCGCTTCGTCCACTCCCGCAATGCGCATCCAACCGTGCTGCCGCGCGTCGCGCTCGTATCGAGCCGAGCAAAGTCGCCCCATGGCGCGGGATTTTAACACAAGCGCTGCGCGCGAATGCGGCGAGTTGCGCGCAAAAAAAAGCCCGCGCCAATTTCCTGGAGCGGGCTGAGGATTGCGGGAATGTGCTGCGCTTATTCCGCGGATTCAGTGGTCGCTGCCGCGGCGATCTGGTCGGGGCGTTCAGCGCGCTTGATGCGAGCAGCTTTGCCTTTGCGCGCACGCAGATAATTCAGCTTGGCGCGGCGCACGCGGCCGGCGCGGACAACTTCCACATTGCTAATCATCGGCGAATGAACCGGAAAAATCCGCTCGACGCCGATGCCGAAACTGACGCGGCGCACGGTGAAAGTTTCGCCCAGCAGCTCTCCGCGGCGGCTCATCACCACGCCCTCGAAAGCTTGAATGCGTTCTTTTTCCTTTTCGCCTTCGCCTTCCTTGAGGCGCACATTGACGCGCACCGTATCGCCCGGCCGAAACGCGGGGTGATCCTTGCGCAGTTGGGACTCTTGCACTTTAGCGATGATAGGTTTCATGGTTCTTTTTTCCCTGCAGACCCGCTCAGGTGGGGCCAGCCGTACAACGGACAATCGCCAATTATAGTGGAGTTCCGGCAGGCAGCCTAACAAAAAATAGGCGTGTTTCGGCTGGTTATAGCTCGTCAAGCGCCTTTGCGGATGTCTTTCAGCAGGGCGTCGTCCTCGGGGCGCAGCGGCGCGCCGGCAGTTAGATCCGGACGGTTTCGCAGCGTCTTCGCCAAAGCCTGCCGACGGCGCCAGCGGCGAATTTCTTCGTGATTGCCGCCGATAAGCACCTCGGGAACTTCCCAGCCGCGAAAATTTTGGGGGCGCGTGTAATGCGGATAATCAAGTATGCCGCGGCGGGTGGCGAGCAAGCCGAGAGTCGCGCTAGGAGCGCCTTCCGGCGCTTCGTCGGCCGGCGCACCGCCCGGCAAGTGCGGATCGGTGCCGACAACTTCGGCCGGCTCGCTGAAGGATTCCTCGACGGCAGAATCCTCGTTGCCGAGCGCGCCGGGAATCAGACGGGTCACCACGTCGAGAATCGTAGCAGCGGGCAATTCTCCCCCGGACAATACAAAATCGCCGATGGAAAGCTCTTCGGTCGCCAAATGCTGTGCGACGCGCTCGTCGACACCTTCGTAACGTCCACACAGCAGGACGATGCGGCTGAGCTTCGCGAAGCGGCGCGCCGTCTCCTGGCGAAAAAGTTTTCCCGCCGCGGATAGAAGCACCACTGCGGTTCCCGGAGCGCTGGCGCCGTGGGCGACCAGTGACTCCACCGCTTCGAACAAGGGTTCGGGCTTGAGCACCATTCCCGCACCGCCGCCGAAGGGACGGTCGTCCACGGTGCGATGACGATCGTGGGTGAAATTGCGGAGGTCGTGAACCTGCACGTCGATCAGCCGCGATTCCCGGGCGCGGCGCACGATGCCGTAATCGAGCGGGCCAGCAAAAAAGTCCGGAAAGATGGTGACGATATCGAAGCGCATGCGCTCATTCTATCGCGGCGCGGCGGGAAGGCCCTAGCGGTTGAGCTCGCGCAGCCCTTCGGGAAGGTTCACTTCGATCGAGCGGGCATTGAGATCGACGTGCACGCAAATTTCTTGCGCCAGCGGGATCAGCAGTTCGCCTTCGGGAGCATCCACCACCAAGAGCGGGGTGCCCGCGGTACCCTCGCCGGTAGATTGCACGTCGCGGACGCTGCCAAGCGCGCGCCCTTCCAGGTCGCAAACCTGACAGCCAATCAAATCGCTAACGTAGTAGCTGCAATCGGGAAGAGGCGCACGTTCAGAAAAAGGAATCTGCACATCAAGGCCAACGAGCTTTTCGGCATCGGAAATGGAATCGGAGCCTTCGAAATGGAAGATGGCCTGACCGCCGCGGCTCTGGCTGATCCAGCAGCCGCGCACGTTAGCCAAATAGGGCGGCGTTCGCCCGTTGCTTAAGTATACGGAAGCCAACTTGGCAAGACGCTCGGGAAAATCGGTGAGAATCTCCGCGGCTACTTCTCCACGCCTGCCTTGCGGGCGGAGTACACGTGCGAGTGTAAGATATTGCGGGCTGGGTTCGTGGTTGGCGGGCACGCTACTCGAGGATTTCGAGAGTGTAGCGCTTCTTCAATTTCATTCCAGCGGCACCCAGGAGGGTTCGAATCGACTTGGCCGTGCGCCCTTGGCGTCCGATTACCTTACCTAAATCCTCGGGAGCAACTCGCAATTCCAAAACGGTAACCTGCTCTCCCTCCACCGACTTCACCTGCACCTGCTCAGGACGGTCTACCAGTGCTTTAGCAATGGCCTCCACTAGTTCTCTCATCGTGCTTCCTCCGCAGCTTGCAGTGCTCAGGGGTATGAATCGCTCGCGCGTGAACCGGAGCTGTGCACATGAGCTAGCTACGAGGTAGGACGCCTCAAGCAGGTCTGCGGTTGCGCAGGAAGCTACGGACAGTATCGCTGGGCTGTGCGCCCTTGCCAATCCAGTAATCGACGCGAGCATTGTCGAGCTCGATGGCGGCGGGCTTTTTCAACGGATCGTACGTCCCCACGATTTCAACAAAACGGCCATTGCGCGGACGCGTCTTTTCGGTGACCACCACGCGGTAAAACGGGCGCTTCTTCTTGCCAATCCGTGCAAGGCGAATCGTTAGCACTCGCTACTCCTCCTGGTTACTCCCAATGCTGCAATCCACCCGTCATTATAGCGGAGGCGCGGCGCGAGCACCAATCGCTAATTTCCCGAGGAATCACGATATTATGCCTTCAGAGAAAACCAGGCATGCCATCGATTGCCATCCGACCTGCACGGCGCGCGGACGTGCCGCGCCTCACCGAGATCTACAACTACTACGTGGTGAATACGCCGGTTACGTTTGACGTGGAACCGTATACCTTGGAAAAGCGTTTCGCGTGGTTCGAGCAATTCGGCGCGTCCGGGCGCTATCGGATCCTGGTGGCGGATGAGGGCGGCGTCGTGCTCGGCTACGCCTGCACGATGCGCTTTCGCCCTAAGGCCGCATACGAGACGACGGTGGAGATGTCAATTTACTGCGCGAGGGATGCAGTCGGCAAAGGCCTGGGCGGGCTGCTCTATGAAGCGCTGTTCGGGGCGCTAGGCGGTGAGGATATCAACCGCTACGTGGCCGGATACACGCTGCCGAATCCGGCGAGCGCGGCGCTGCACGAACGGTTTGGGTTCAAGCGCGTGGGCATATTCAGCGAAGTGGGCAGGAAATTCGGGAAGTATTGGGATGTGGCATGGAACGAGCGGCCCGGGAAAATATAGCGGCCGAGGTCTTTATCGAATCAGCCACAGAGGAAGAGCGGCTTGGGCGCATTGCTCGATCATCATTTGATCGGCGTCAGTGAATGCGTTGGGACGTTCGCTTTCCACATCGACGGTGCCCATCACGCGGTCGCCTCCTGGCGCGAGAACCGGGACAATCATTTCCGAGAGAGTATTGCCGAAGGCGGTGAGGTAGCGCGGATCGTTGCGCACGTCGCCGACGTTCACGGATTTCTTTTCGCGGATGGCCGCGCCGGTGAGGCCGTCGGTGATCGGAAACGACGGATGCGCGGGCTCGCCGGGGCCGCTCCAGCCGATGATCGAGACGTCCTGCGGGTCCACATCGTAGACACCGACCCAGCGATATTCGCCGAGCTTGCGGATCATGTCCGCCAGGCGCTGGGCGCGGATGGCGCGGTCTCCGCCGCTTGCCGCCGTCATGCGGATTTGGCCGAGCACGTTGTTCATTACGATGGGCATTGGTGTGTCTTTGCGCAGCGAACATCAAAAAGAGAGAGAGGTCGCGCTGCTCCCTCAGGATGGCAGCTCGTGCGGGGTAGTCACTTCATCCCCGCGAATTTGCCGAGGCCGCGCATTTTCATTTTGGCCATGCTGCCGTACTGCTTCATCATGCGGCGCATATCGGCGTACTGCTTGAGCACCTGATTTACGTCCTGCACGGAGGTGCCGCTGCCGGCGGCGATGCGCTTGCGGCGCTTGCCATTGATGAGGGCGTCGTCGGCGCGTTCGGCGGCGGTCATGGAATTGATGATCGCCTCGGTTTGGCGAAGCTGCTTTTCGTCAATCTGCGCGTCCTTGGGAATTTTGGCGAACGGGCCGACTTTGGGAAGCATGCCCATCAGCTGCTCGATCGAACCCATTTTGCGGATCTGCTGCAATTGATCGCGGAAATCCTCGAGAGTGAAATCGTTCTGGCGGAGCTTGCGCTCCAGCTCGCGCGCTTTTTTTTCGTCGACGTTTTTCTGCGCGCGCTCGATGAGGCCGAGCACGTCGCCCATGCCGAGAATGCGGCCGACGATGCGGTCGGGCTGGAACGGCTCAAGCGCGTCATATTTTTCGCCCACGCCGACGAATTTCACGGGCGCACCGGTTACTTTGCGAATTGAAAGCGCCGCGCCGCCGCGCGCGTCGCCATCCATTTTGGTGAGGATTACGCCGGTGACGCCGAGGCGCTTGTGAAATTCGCCGGCCGAGCGGACCGCGTCCTGGCCGATCATGGCGTCGGCGACGAACAGGATTTCCGCCGGGTTCAGCTCGCGCTTCAGCATCGAGAGCTCATTCATCAATTCATCGTCGATGTGCAGGCGGCCAGCGGTGTCAACGAGGATCACATCACAGGCGGAAAGTTTGGCTTCGCGCACTGCTCCGCGCACGATATCGAGCGGCTTATCGCTGCCGGCGCCTGGCCAGCAGGGCGTGCCGGTAGCTTTTGCTACTTGCGCAAGCTGCTCGCGGGCGGCGGGGCGGTAGACGTCCGTGGAGACGACGATCGGGCGGTGGCCATGTTCGGCGAGCCATTTGCCGAGCTTGCCAGTGCTGGTGGTTTTGCCGGAGCCTTGCAGTCCGACGATCAGCCAGACAGAGGGCGGACGTGAAGCAAATTGCGGGCGCGCTTCGCGGCCCAGCAATTCGGCGAGCTCGTCACGAACGATTTTGACGATCTGCTGCTCGGGCGAAAGTTGCAGCAGCACTTCGGAGCCGAGCGCCTTTTGGCGGACATTGGCGATAAATTCGTCGACCACTTGCAAATTGACGTCGCCATCGAGGAGCGCCTCGCGGATTTCGGCAAGTCCGGCGTCAAGATGTTCTTCGCTAAGCTTGCCCTGGCCGCGCAGGTTTTTGAATGCACGCTGAAGCTTTTCGGTAAGTGTTTCGAACATATTCTCTATTTTATCCCTACAGGTTTCTTGTTCGCTTCCTTATCCATCATAAAGGAATCGAGGTCTTTTCGCGGAAGCGCTCGATCGATATAGGGGAATGTGCCAGTTTGCAGCACGTCGCGCGCGGCGGCAAGAAACGAGCCGTAAGCAAACCGCGCCAGCGATCCGCCGATGCTGATGCGTCGAACGCCCGCGGCGGTTAGATCGGCAGCCGGAAATGCGAGTCCTTTAATCCCGGCGAGCACATTCACCGGATGAGGAGCGACGGCGGCGCAGACGGCGCGGATCGCGTCCAGATTCGGCAGGCCGGGCGCGAAAAGCACTTCGGCGCCCGCTTCGGCAAAGGCCTGCAGGCGGCGAATCGTGTCGTCCAGATCGGCGCGGCCGTGCAGGAAGTTTTCAGCGCGCGCTGTCAGCGTGAATGGAATCGGCAGGCTGCGCGCAGCTTCCGCTGCGGCGGCGACGCGTTCGACGGCGAAACTAAAATCGTAGATCGGATGCTGCTCATCACCGGTAAAATCCTTCACCGAGCCGCCCACGAGCCCGGCGGCCGATGCCAGGCGAATGGTCTCGGCGACGGTTTCGGGATCATCTCCGAAGCAGTTCTCCAAATCGGCCGCCACAGGCAGATCGGTAGCTGCGATGATCGAGCGCGCGTGCGCCAGCGCTTCGTCGCGCGAGATCGAGCCGTCCTGGCGCCCAAGCGACATGGCGTAGCCCGAGCTGGTGGTGGTGAGCGCATCGAAACCGAGGCCGGCGAGAATACGCGCGCTGCCCGGATCCCAAGGATTAGGGATGATGAACGCGCCGGGTGGCGCGGGCGTGACCGGCGCGCCCACTTCGGGCGGCAATCGGTGCAGCAAGCGGAATTTTTTCGCTTTCTCGAGTTGCGTGGCGGTCATGTGACCTCGCGGATGTCACCTTCTTCCACGCTATCACACTGGACAGCTCTCGGCAGACCAATCCATCGCCGGTAGGGCGTTGATTTCGAGGCGATGCGGATGTAGGCTGGCGGCCACTAATAGGGGGTTCCGTGCGGATACGTCATACTCTGCTGAGCATTTTAGTTGCGGCTTCTCTTCTGGCGATTGGCGCGGCCGCGCAGATCGCCCAAATTGTCGCGGTGCCCACCGCTGAGATCGACTCCGGCAAACTGGCCGGCAGGTATTCCGGCAACCTCGAAATTTTCAAAGGGATTCCGTACGCCGCGCCTCCGGTGGGCAAGCTGCGCTGGCGTCCACCGCAACCGGCGAAATCCTGGAGCGGCGTGCGCGACGCGATGCAGTTTGGGCACGATTGCATGCAACTGCCTTTCCCGAATGACGCGGCGCCGCTACGCACGACGCCCAGCGAGGATTGCCTTTACCTGAACGTGTGGGCGCCGCGAAAGCGCGGCCCGAAATTACTTCCCGTGATGTTCTGGATTTACGGCGGAGGATTCGTCAACGGCGGCAGCTCGCCGGCGCCCTACGACGGCTCACACTTCGCGGAAAAAGGAATCGTGTTCGTCAGCTTCAATTACCGGCTGGCGCGGTTTGGATTTTTCGCTTTCCCCGCGCTGCTGAAGGAACGCGGGCCGGTGGGCAACTACGCATTGATGGATCAAATCGCGGCGCTGAAATGGGTGCAGCGCAATATCGCCGCATTCGGCGGCGATCCCAAGCAAGTGACGATCTTCGGCGAATCTGCCGGGGGCCGGTCCGTGGACATCCTTCTGGCCTCGCCCAAAGCCAAAGGGCTCTTTATCCGCGCCATGATCGAATCCGGCGGCGGCCGGGATAACCTGCTGCCGGGCGATCCGCTGAATCAGCCGACGGCGAATGGACGTCCCTCGGCGGTGCAATTGGGAATCAACTTCGCGCGCAGCATGGGCATCGACGGCACCGGAGCGAAAGCGCTGGCCGAATTGCGGGCGCTGCCAGCGGAGAAAATCGTCAACGGCATCAACATGGCCAGCATGGGGCGGCAAGCCGACACATACTCCGGCGTCATTCTGGATGGCGCGATCGTCCCGGGACCAGCCGATGCAGCGTTCAAGGACTGCACAGTAAATCGCGCCGCGGTGGTGGTGGGCGCCAACAGCGGCGATCTGGGATCGGCTTCCGGCAAAACAATGGAAGAGATTTTCGCTCCATTTGGCGCGGATGCCGCCGAAGCGCGGCGCGCGTTCGACATCAAACCTGCCGAAACCGTCAGAGAAGCGGCGGCACAAGTGGGCCGAGTGGAAATGATGATCGAGCCGGCGCGGTTCGTGGCGCAACGAGTTGAAGCGTGCGGCCAGAGTTCCTACGAGTACCGCTTTTCGTACGTGGCCACGCCGCTGCGCGACAGACTTCCCGCCGCGTTTCATTCGTCGGAAATACCGTATGCCTTTGACACGATTCGTGAGTCCATCTGGGGAAACATGGGAAAGGGTTTGACCGCCGAGGATTTGAAAATCGCCGCGCAGATGAATTCCTATTGGGCGAATTTCGGCAAGACGGGCGACCCGAATGGTCCGGGGCTGCCGCATTGGCCGAAATTCACGTCCAGCGGCGACGAGCTGATGAATTTCACTAACGACGGGCCAAAGGGCGAGGTCGATCCGTGGGCGGCACAGTTGAACTTGGTGGAAAAGATCCAGAAGTAGATGCGCATCCGAAGTGCACCCGGAGGCAGGACTCTACCGGAAATGCGAATGAGTACGGAGACCGAAGAGGGATTCTTCGCGCCTGAGGCGGGCGCTCAGAATGGCAGACGGGGCCGCTGCCAGGCACGGACGGCGCAGCGGCTTGCGCTGAGCGCGAGCTGTCTAGCATTCTTGTGCGCGCTGGTATGCGTGACAACTTCCGCGGCTCGAGGACAGTCAGGCGCGATCACGATTACGCTGGCAGGACAGTCGATGATTCGGTCGGACCTTCGGAAGACCGATCCGGCGGAAGTTCCGGTGATCCAGAAGCTGCTCAAGGGCGATGTGCGATTCACGAACTTTGAAGGCGCAGTCGCTGAAAAGGGAGAGACGACTCGGGAGGGATTGGGCTTTCTCACACCGCCCGCGGCGCTCGACGCGCTGACGACCTTCGGATTCAACTTACTGGCGCTTTCCAGCAACCACGCATTCGACCTGAAAGCGAGCGGCATCGAGAACACTCTCCGCGAGGCCGATCGCCGGAAAATCGTTCACGCCGGAATCGGGCCCAACCTAGCGGAAGCTGCTGCTCCCGCCTATCTGCATACGCCCGAGGGCACGGTCGCGTTGATTTCAAGCGCGTCCGGATTGATTGAGCCTGGCGGACGCGCCACCGCGACGCGGCCGGGCGTGAACGAACTGCGCATCGAAGCCGGCGGCAAGCCGAACGAGGCTACGGAAGATTTGCCCGGCAGTCCCGTAAACGTCCCGAATGCCGAGGACGCGCAGCGCATCCTGCAAAGCATTCGCACGGCGCGCCGGCACGCGGATATCGTGATCGTGTACGAGCACAATCATGTGTTTGGGAGCCATTCATTCACCACAATTTTTACCGAAGGCATGCCGGAACGGCTGGCGCCGAACCGGTGGCTCGTGAAATGGACCCACGAAGAAGTGGATGCGGGCGCGGACATCGTGGTGATGCACGGCGCGCCGCTGCTGCACGGCGTGGAAATTTACAAAGGACGCCCAATCTTCTACGATTTGGGAAATTTCATTTACAACGTGCCGCCGGCGGCCACGTTCATTGACGAGCCGATGAGCTGGGAGAGCGTGGTGGCTTACGTCCGATTCCAAGGACGCGAGCTGCGATCGATTTCGTTCCAGCCAATCGTGTTGAACAACATTGGCAACGGCCAGCCGGACGTTCACAACGAGTTTACCAACAACGAGTTTCTCGACACGCGCGGGCTGCCGTCGCCGGCCACTGGTTCAAGGGCACGCTACATCCTGGAACGCCTGGCGAACGCGTCGAAGCCGTTCGGTACGAATTTTGAGATCGCGGGCGACACCGCGCAGATTCATCTGACCGGCGCGAATTGACACGCTGGATGCAGCGACTTTTCGGCACTCACAAGGCATAATCTAACCATGGGAACAACGAAGGGAAACGAAGCGCAGGGCTATTTCCCGGGCGCTGAGAGGGCGGAGCCGCACCGCACCGGTATTTTGCCGTCGCAGGAAATTCGCGAGCTGATCAGTAATCGAAAAATTCTGCCGACGCTGCCGATTGACGATTCGCAGATCCAGCCGGCATCAATCGATTTGCGGCTCGGGAACGTGGCTTACCGCGTGCAAGCCAGCTTTTTGCCGAGCCGCACGTCCACGATTAAATCCAGAATTGATGACTTGAAACTCGCGGAAATCGATTTGACGCGTCCCGCACTGTTGGAGCGCGGCGCTGTGTTTGTGATTCCGGTAATCGAAACTCTGGCGCTGCCGTTCGATGTAAGCGGCGCGGCGAATCCCAAAAGCACCACGGGACGGCTGGATATTTTCACGCGGCTGGTTACGGAGGGCGGTTTTGATTTCGAACAGCACGACTACCAGTTCGAGCAGGTGCCCAAGGGCTACAAGGGCGCGCTCTACGTGGAAGTCGTCTCGCGCACGTTTCCGATTATCTTGAGCGCAGGCGCCAAGCTGACGCAGCTGCGCTTCGTGCGCGGAAATCCCCCCGCCGCGTCGGACAACGCTCTGGAACGATTCGAGCAGACCGAGGGCTTGGTTTACTTCGAGAATGGCGATGCGCCCGCGAAAGCGGTGCTGAGCAATGGCCTGCGCATGTCCATCGACCTGCAAGGCGCTGGCGGATCGAGCGTGGTGGCGTACAAGGCGAAGCGCAATTGCCCGGCGGTTGATTTGAGCAAAGCGGGGGCGCACGACACGAGCAGATTCTGGGACGCCATTACCGCGCCGGCTTCGAGGCAGCTGGTGCTCGATCCCGGTGACTTTTACATCCTGGCGTCGAAGGAACGGATTAGCGTGCCCTCCAACTGGGCCGCAGAAATGACGCAATTCGATCCTTCGATCGGCGAGTTCAGCGTGCATTATGCCGGATTTTTCGACCCCGGATTTGGCTACGGCACCGGCGGCGAAATTAAAGGCACGAAAGCGGTGCTGGAAGTGCGCGCGCATGAGGTTCCTATTCTGCTGGAGGACGCGCAGGTGGTGGGGCGCCTGATGTATCACAAAATGGCGGCTATCCCGGACAAGCTCTACGGGCAGGCGATCGGCTCTTCGTATCAACAGCAGGGGCTGGCGCTCAGCAAGCAGTTCCGCGTGGCCAGCGCCGCGCGCGAATCGGCCGCCGCGAAGCGATAACACTCACTGGAAAAATTATCTCGGGAGTTTTTCGCGGTTGCCGCGCTTACAGCAGCGGCTCGCCGGCGCCACGGGCGATGATTTCGCGTGTGGCATCACGCAGGCGAACGATTTCGTGCCAGTCATCACCGGCCGAGGGATTCGGAATCACCAGCGGGCCGTAGGTGATCGTGATGCGCCCCGGCCGCGGCAAAATTGTTTTGTCGCGCAGAACCTGCCGTGCGCCGCGAATGGCCACCGGACAAATCGGCCGATGCGTATCCACGGCCGCTTTGAATGCTCCCAGCTGAAACGGACGAATGCCGGTAATCGCCGTGAACGTGCCCTCCGGATAGATCACCACGGAATCGCCGCTATTGAGCGCCGCGTTGAGTTCGTCCGCCTGTCGAATGCGCGCCTCCGGATCGCCGCGATTGAAGGCGAAATGCCCGGCGCGCCGCAGAATGGTTCGCAAAAATGGCATCGACAGCGCTTCGCCTTTGGCGACGAAATGCGCATTCACGGGCAGGTGCCCGAGAGTCACCAGAATGTCGATGTAGCTGGAATGATTCGGCGCGAAAATCCAGCCGCCCGCGCCGTTCATTTGCGAGAGGATTTCGCGGCCGGCTTCGCTCACTGGGATGCGGGCAACTTGCAGCGCGAGGCTCGATGCGCTTTTGACACGCGCGGCAGCGCGTTCGCGGTCGCGCGTAAAAAGCACTGACGCCCAGCACGCGGCGATGCCGAGGCCAATCATCGATAGCGCATACGCGCCATAGACAATCTCCGCGCCGCGGCGAATCACGCGCTTCGTGGCTGCCCAAGCGCGCGGCGCCGCACTCCGCACAGCCAATTCCGCCACCTGCGCCCACGCGGGAGCCAGTTTGTTGCCGAGTTTGCCTTCGAGATAGAGCCGGCGCGTCTCGCTGCGCCGCAGCTTGCCGCTGGAAGTTTTGGGAATCGATTGCGGCGGCAGCAATTGCACTACGTCCGGCGGGACGCCCATGGCGTCATTTACCACGCGTGTGATTTCCGCGACGATGCGCTGGGCGTCGGTGCTCTCACCGCGCCGAACTTCGGCGGCGACCACCAGCCGCTCGGTTCCGCTGCGCGCGTCGGGCGCGCCAAATGCAACCACGCAGCCGGTGCGCACGCCCGCAACGCGTCCGGAGACGTCTTCAATCTCGTGGGGGTAAAGTTTGCGCCCACCCTTAATGATCACGTCTTTCACGCGGCCGGTGATGAAAATCTCGCCGTCGGCGATATATGCCAAATCACCCGAATCGATCCAGCCATCGCCGCGCATCACCTGCCGAGTCGCTTCCGGATTGCGGTAGTATCCGCGCATGCCCCCGGCGCTGCGGAACCACAACTGACCTTCTTCGCGCTCGCCCGCGTCACGCTCTCCGTTTGCGACGATTCGCACTTCCACGTCTCTCAGCGGCTTGCCCGCGCCAACGAATTCCAACGCCGGCTGGTCTTTTGATTTGGGCGTTTTGGGCGCTAGCGGCGCCGTAAGCTCGGCCGGCGCGACGGGAACCACGCGGCCCCGCGATTCGAACGTGTCACGATCGATGCGGTCCAGACGATATCCGCGACCGCACTTGGGAATCGAAATTGCGAGCGTCCCTTCGGCGAGCCCGTAGACCGGCATCAGCGCTTCGCGACGGAATCCGTGGCCCGCAAAGCGCGCCGCGAATTTTTCCAGGGTGTCCGCGCGAACGGGCTCGGCGCCGTTCAGCGCCGCGCGCCAGCAGCTCAGGTCGACACCGTCAAGCTCCCGATCGGAGATTTTGCGCACGCACAGCTCGTAGGCAAAGTTGGGCGCCGGGCTCAACGTGGCGCGATGCCGATGGATCGCTTGCAGCCAACGCGCCGGCCGGCTCAGGAAAGCGAGCGGCGACATCACCGCTATGGGAATGCCGCAACACAGAGGCGCCATCCACGCGCCGATCAGGCCCATATCGTGATAGAGCGGCAGCCAAGTCAGCATGAAATCGCCCGGTCCTGCTTCCAGCGCCGCGATCATCGAACGGATGTTGGCCAGCAGATTCGAATGCGTAAGCGTGACGCCCTTTGGCGCGCCCGTGGAGCCAGAGGTGTATTGCAGGAAGACGATATCGTCGCCGCCGGCATGATGCGCCAGATTTTGCACCGCGCGCCATTCCGTGGGCGGCACGGCAGCGGACGGCGGCGCACCCTCGGTTAATTTCTCCGCGTTCAGCACCTCGCGCAGCGAAGAAACACGCGGCTTCAACAGATTCGCGAGGCCTTCGGCCTGGCGGAACGTCACCAGAAAGCGGCACTCCGCATTCGAAAGGATATTGGCCTGGCGGGTGGCGTATTCGGCGATGCGGTCCGCGCGAAATGGCGGATAGATCGGCACCGGAATCCCGCCGGCCAGCAAGATGCCCGCGAAGGTGTAGTAAAACTCGGCGCAGGTCGGCAGCATGATGGCGACCGTTTGGCCGGGCTGCAGGCCGCGGCGCCTGAGTTCTCCGGCGACATTCGATCCGCGCTCGTAAAGCCGGCCGAACGTGATGGTGTGAATCTGGTGCTGATCGTCGTAGAGATGAATGTGCGCGCGCCCCGGATCGCCGAGTCCACGGAGGCGGATCACCTCGGTCAGACTTTCGGCGCGGCGAACACGTTCATCAAATTCCGGATTCTGTGCCGCGGTGGTTTGGACCGCCGAGACGGCGCGCGGCACGCCTGCTTTAGGCTCGGAGATTTCCAGCGTATGCGTTCCCGGAGACTTTCTCTCGGAGAGTTCCGCGCGCCGCACCGCCTGGATCACGTCCTCGAGGGTGTTTGCGTCCACGACCGAAGTTTCGGGCAACTGGACGCGGCACGCTTCGTTGAGCCGCAGCATCAATTCGACGCGCTCCAAACTGCCAAGGCCCAGGTCGCGCTCCAGATGCGAATTCGTTCCGCGCGCGGCCAGCGCGTCCAGACCGCGAGCGCCGCCCAGTTCGTGCAGCAACTGGCGCACGGCCGCCAACGCCTGAGCTTCAACGGATTCGGCACGGCCGGTTTGTGTGCCTGCTGCGTTCATAGGCCACTTGCCTTCAGGGAAACGCCGCGCCGTCGCGTGGAGGGGTGCGGCATAATGCCCACATCGTGGATGGGTGGCGCAATCTCTTACTGAGGCCAGAGTATCATCGCGGACCAGATGCTTCAAATCCGCTGCGATTCTTTGCCGTTATTCGATTCCGCGGGCCTTGAGCATCGGGCCGATTTGCGGATCGCTACCGTAGAAATTCCGGAACATGGTGTCGTAATCCTCGGTGCGTCCGCGGGACAGAATCATGTCGCGCAGACGCTGTCCGTTGGCGCGGGTCATTCCGCCATGATCCAAAAACCACTGGTAGGCGCTCTCGTCCAGCATTTCCGCCCACAGATAGGCGTAGTAGCCCGCCGCGTAGCCGTTGTGCCAGATATGCAGAAAATAGCTGGAGCGGTATCGAGGCGGAACCTCGTGGAGATCGAGGCGCGTTCTCTTCAGCGCTTCGGTTTCAAACGCGTCCACATCTTGTTTCGGCGCGCCAGCCGGCAGCGTGTGCCACTGCATATCGAGCTGCGCCGCAGCCAGTATTTCCGTCAGCGCGTAACCTTGATTGAACAGTTGCGACTTTTTCAACTTGTCGACGAGATCCGGCGGCATCGGCCGGCCGGTTTTGTAATCGAGCGCGTAATTCTTGAGCACCTCCGGATTCAGGGCCCAATGCTCGTTGAATTGCGACGGGAATTCGACGAAATCGCGCGCCACGTTCGTACCAGATAGCGTGGGATATTCCTCGTCGGCGAACAGCTCGTGCAGAGCGTGGCCGAACTCGTGAAACATGGTGGTCACATCGCTAAACGAGAGCAGAGCGGGCTGCCCAGGCGCGGGCTTGGTGTAGTTGGCCACGTTGTAAACCACCGGCTTGGCGCCGAGCAGTTTCGACTGCCCAACGAAGTGGCTCATCCACGCGCCACCGGACTTATTGTCACGCTTGAACAAATCGAAATAGATCAGACCGAGCGGCGAGCCGTCGTGATCGACTACGTTAAAGACGCGCACGTCCGGCTGGTAAACGGGCAAATCACTGCGTTCCTTGAATGTGATCCCATACAACTCGTGAGCCGCATAGAACAAGCCTTTTTCCAGCACGTTGTTCAGTTCGAAATACGGACGGGTTTCGCTATCGTCCAGATCGTATTCGGCCTTGCGCTGCTGTTCCGCGTACCAATTCCAGTCCCATGGCTCGAGCTGAAAATCGCCGCCGTCTTTGCGAATCAGCTTTTGCAGGTTGCCCGCTTCGGCGTTGGCCTGGGCGGTTGCCGCCGGCACCAGCCTGTTGAGGAAAATTTCGACGTTCGCGGGATTTTTGGCCATCTGGTCTTGCAGCGCGTAGGAGGCAAAATTGGGGTAGCCGAGCAGAGCGGCCTTTTCGGCGCGCAGGTTGGCGATGGTTGAGATCGCGTCGCGCGTATCGTTGGCGTCGCCCTTTTCCGTGCGCGTCCAGGAATGCTCGAAAAGTTCCCGCCGCACGGGGCGGTTTTTGAGGAACGTAAGCAACGGCTGTTGCGTTGTGTTTTGCAGCGGAAGGAGCCACTTGCCTTTCAGCCCGCGACCCTCGGCGGCTTGCGCCGCGGCGTCAATTGCGTTGGCGCTTAGGCCATCGAGCTTGGACTTTTCCTCCACCACCAAAGCGGCCGCTTTCGACGCAGACATAAGTTTGCTATTGAATTCAGACATCAATGACGACAGCTGCTTGTTGATCTCGCGCAACCGCGCTTGCTTCGCCTCCGGCAGATTCGCGCCGGCCTCAATAAATTGGAGATGATAAACCTTCACGAGCATCAGCCCTTCGGGGTTTAGCTGCAATTTCTCCCGCTGCTCGTAAATGGCCTCGACGCGCCGGAAGAGTTTCGGGTTCATGTAAATGGCGTCCTGGTGCGCGGCCAAACGAGGCGCTTCGGTTCGATCGATTTTTTGCAGCGCGTCGTTGGTATCGGCGCTGTTCAGCGCGTGAAACACGTGCTGGACGCGGTTGAGCATCTGTCCCGACTTTTCCATCGCGACGATGGTATTTTCAAACGTGGGCGGCGCGGAATTATCGGCAATCTGCTCGATTTCCGCCATGTGCCGCTTCATGCCCTCTTCGATGGCCGGCTCGAAATCGTCGTCCTTGATCCGATCGAATTGCGGCGCCTGGAACGGCAGGGGGCTCGGCTCGCAAAAGGGGTTGCCATTTGCCCGCGCCGCCTCCGCGGGACGCGAGCCAGCCGCGTTCCCGTCCACTGCGGATTCGGTTTCGCCGTCTCGCGCCACTGGCGTTTCAGCACTCGTCGCTCGATTGCTCGCGCTCATTTCACGATTTCCTTTTGCCAAACTTGCGCTCGCCCCGCCAACACTACGCAACTCCGCGAAAGAATAGGTTTCGCCGGCCGCGCACACACCGCAACAACTCTGGCCGCGGGAACGTCCATTCCGGCCGCGTTAAGCGAGTTTTGGACGCAGCCCCGGCCCGAAACTCGCAGGTAGATTTTAGCGGATTTCACGCGAACTGCGGCGGGAGGAAACAAAAAAGCGAGCCGCGCGTGATGCGAGGCTTCAGTGCGTCGCCCGAGGATTCAGGCACACCATCAGGGAATTCCCGAGCGCGAATTGAGCATTTCCCGAAGGCTACGGACGAAGTGGGGGATCCGCGCCATTGAAACGTAAAGGAGGGCACGGTTCTCGTTGGCGCTCCACCGCGCCCGGTCGGCGCCCGCGGAGTTTCACCTTTACCGACGCTCACTGTACGCGCTAGCATCATCTGATTGTGCGCAGCGATCGGACGCTTCTTCGCCTCACCAAGGCGAGCCCCCTCACCAGCGCCTTGTGGACGCGCAGGGCGTCTAATCCCCTATGAACTTACTTGCGGCGCCCTATCGCGTGAGGCTCTCTTGACCAATCCAGATTTGGCTACCCGCAGATGGATGGGAACCGTCCTCTCGTACGGAATCATCGCGCTCATCGCCTATTTGGCGTTCCAGATTTTCGAGCCGTTCTTCGTGGCGCTGGCCTGGGCCGCGGTGCTGGTGGTGATCTCCTATGGCGCGTACGAATGGCTGGCGAGCCGCATGCATCGCTCGACCGCGGCGCTCATCAGCACTTTCGGCGTCACCCTTATTTTGATCGCCCCGGCGGTGTTGATCCTGGTGCTGTTCCTGCGACAAGGGTCGGCGGCGCTGCAATCATTGCATTTGTCCACAGCTTCCGGCCGGCTGGTTTGGTTCAACAGGATTTGGCAGCATCTGCAGCAGCGTTTCCCTGAACTGAATTCGGCCGAAGTGACGGCTGAACTGCACCGCTACGGTCAAGAAGCCGCGCAGTTTTTAGCGGCGCGCCTGGGCAGCGCGGCGCGCCACACGGCGGAATTTCTGTTCGATCTGGTGATCACTATCTTCGCGATGTACTACATGTTCCGCGATGGACACTCGCTGGCCAGCGAGCTTCGCCGCCTGCTGCCGCTGCAATCCTTCGAGCGCGAACGCATCCTGGACGATACCCGCGACATTATATTCGCGACCGTGCTGGCCAGCTTTCTGGCGGCGGCCGCGCACGGGACGTTGCTCGGTTTGGCATTCCTGGCCGTTGGCATCCACGCCGCTCTTTTCTGGGGCGTGTTGATGGGCTTCTTCTCCCTGATTCCGGTGGTCGGATCCGCTTTGATATGGCTTCCGGCCGCGGTGGGTCTGGCGCTCAGCGGCCATACGATCAAGGGAGTTTTGCTGGCGGTGATGGCCACGGCCATCGTTTTTCTGGTCGATTACGTGCTGCGTCCCTGGTTCATCAGCGGACGCGCGCAAGTGGGGGAACTGCTGGTGTTCATCGGCGTGCTGGGAGGAATCAGTGTATTCGGGGCGCTAGGAATCGTGCTCGGGCCCATCGTGGTGGCGCTGGCCGCCGATCTTTTGGATTTGTACACTCCTCGCCGTGCACGCCCTGCGCACACGGCTCCTCCGCCGGGTGCGAATCCCACCGGCGCCGTGCTAGAGTAAGCCGTTTCAGAAATCACATTCGCATGGCTAAAAACGACAACTCGCGCAATGGTGGCTTGCCTCCGGAAAAGCTTCGCTGGATCTGCGATCCCGCATCCATTCCATTCGATACCACCGCCGCCGTGGAACCCATTTCGCACGATCTGGGCCAAGCACGGGCTTTACGCGCGCTGCGCATGGGCGTGGGGCTTAACGCCTCCGGATACAATCTGTTCGTCTGCGGGCTTTCCGGCACGAGCCGCGGCGGGATGATCGTGCGCATGATCGAGGAGATGCAGCCGCAGGCGGAACTGGCTCCCGACCGATGTTACGTCAACAACTTCAAGAACACGGATTGCCCGCGCCTGCTGACGCTGCCGCGCGGGCAGGCCAACGCCTTCAAAAAAGAGGTCGATTCCGGCATCGACTTTCTGCGCCGCCGCATTCCGCAGGTCTTTGAGGGCGAACCATTTCAGCGCCAGAAAGCACGCATTGTGGAGCGCTTCACAGTGCGCGAAAAAGAATTGATGGACGACTTCACCCGCCGCATCGCACGCGAACAGTTTGCGCTGGGCCGGATGCAGGTGGGCGCAGTGGCGCTGCCGGAAATATTTCCCGTGCTCGAGGGCCAGATGGTGCCCATCGAGGAAGTTCCCAAAATGGTGCAGGACGGAAAAATCGAAAACACGGCCGCCGAGGAGCTCGAGCGCAAATACGACCAGTTCCGCCAGGAATTCACGGTCGTCTATCGCCGCACGCTTTCGCTATCGCGCGAGCTGGCCAGCGAGATGAGCTATCTCGAGCAGGAAGCTGCTTCCGTCCTGGTGGATGGTGTGATCGAGGAACTCAAAGAAAAATATCCCAGCGCGCAGATTGCCGAATACCTGGAAGAAGTGCGCCACCACATCCTGGATAACCTCGATCCTTTCAAGGAGCGGGAGGGGGAAGACTCCGAGCCCTCCCCCGACGGCGGGGGCGCGCCCCGCCCCGATCGCTCTGAGCGCGATCCTTTTCGCGTGTACGGCGTGAATGTGATCCTGGCGCACAACGAAAACGACAAATCGCCGGTGATTTTCGAAACGATCCCGACGTACGCCAACCTCTTCGGCACCGTGCATCGCAGTTACGATTCACGCGGCGGATGGAATTCCGATTTCATGGATCTGCGCGGAGGATCGCTGCTGCGCGCCGACGGCGGGTTCCTGGTGATGTACGCTCTGGATGCGCTCACCGAAAATGGCGTGTGGCGCACGCTGAAGCGCACCCTCAACCACGGCAAACTGGAAATCCAGCCGGTGGACATGTTTTTCCCCTTCAGCGCGGCGGCCATGAAGCCCGAGCCGATCGACGTGCACGTGAAGATCGTGCTGATCGGGGACCGCGATCTCTACGAGCTGCTCTACGACCACGAGGACGACTTCCGGAAGATTTTCAAAGTGCGGGTGGAATTTGACGAAGAGATGAAGTGGAGCGAGGAGATCGTCCACTATTATGCTGGACGGCTGCGCAAGCTGGCGGACGATGAAAAGCTGCTGCCTTTCGACCGCACCGCGGTGGCGTCCATTCTCGAACAGGGCGTTCGCCAGGCCGGGCGCCGTGGAAAAATCACCACGCGCTTTTTCGATTTGGCGGATTTGGCCCGCGAATCTTCCTACGAAGCTCGCCTGGACGACGTCGAGACGGTCACCTCTTGCCACGTGCGCCGCGCGCTCGAAGCGAAAATCGAGCGCCACAACCTGACCGAGACAAAGATCCGAGAGTTGGTCGAGCAGAACCTGATCTTTATCGATACAACCGGGGAACGCATCGGGCAGATCAACGGCTTGAGCGTGCTGGAAATCGGCGGCTATGCATTCGGCAAGCCGGTGCGCATCACTTCGTCCGTCGCTCTGGGCAAAGCGGGGATCATCAACGTGGAACGCGAATCGAATCTCAGCGGGCGCTTCCACGATAAAGGTGTGCAAATCATCAGCGGGTATTTGCGCCGCATTTTCGCGCAGGATAAGCCGCTGTCGCTTTCCGCGAGCGTCTGCTTCGAGCAGTCCTACGCCGGGGTGGACGGCGATAGCGCCAGCTCCACGGAAATTTATGCCCTGCTCTCGGCGCTCGCGGAGGTCCCGATCGGGCAGGAGTTCGCCGTTACTGGCTCAGTGAATCAGCAGGGGGATATTCAACCCATCGGCGGCGTGAACCAGAAAATCGAAGGCTTTTATTACGTTTGCAAGATGAAGGGACTCACCGGGAAACAGGCCGTGCTGATTCCGGCCGAGAACGTGGAGGACTTGATGCTGCGGGACGACGTGATCGAAGCCGTGGCCAAAGGCCTGTTCCACATCTACCCGGTTTCCACCATCGAGCAGGGAATCGAAATCCTTACCGGAATACCCGCTGGAAAACGGGACGCCGCCGGCAATTTCACTCCGCAATCGGTGTTCGCCCGCGCCGACGCGCGCCTGAAGAAAATGGCCGCCACCATGCGCGACTACGAATCGAGCCTATAACAAACGATGCATCTGCAGGGCCGCGTGAAACGATTTCGCATTTCGCGTAATTACCAGATCGTACGGCGGCCCAAGCTGATGAAATAATTTCCGCAGATCCATCAAAGACATGTCGGCGGCCGCATCGCCATTCACTCCTTCAATGATGTCGCCTTTTCGCAAGCCGGCATCCGCGCCCGGCGTGTTGGGCCGCACCTCGGTAATTTCGAATCTTTTAAGATTTGGGCCGCCGGCGATGACGGTCAGCCCGCTCATATCCTCGAAATCGTCGGTGTTAAATTCGCTATTGGGAGCGAGATAGATTTCCCTGCGCGAGTAGTCGAATACCACTCCGAAGCGCCGCAGCATCTGCGCGCCGATTTCACCCGCCAATTTCGAATCGTGGCTCACCGGCGGAGCGTCTTTGGAAAACACCACCAAACTCGCTTGCACCTGGTACGGGCCGATTTGAAAGCGGTCCAGACGCCCGATGGCGTCGTTTTCCGCGCCTTCTATCGGCATGCTGGCCGCGGAGATGGATTTCGGCAGGGACAGCTGGTGCGCCTGGGCATACTTGTCATAAATCAGCACGGGAGCATCGAGCGCCGTATTTACCACGAAATCCGCATCGATCGAACGGCCTCCGACCTTCATTTTGGACTTCACTACCGGGACTCCATCGACGAATGTGACGCGCAGCGCTTTCCCGCGGCCCGAATATTTGTAAACAGATGGGTCGTAAAGCCGCATCGTTTCGCGCGCGTAGTCGATATCCGCCACGACGCTCGCCAGAAAGTCATTGCCCAGCGTTCCGCGATACTCGCGCCCGTATCGCGCCGCGAAATCCGGCCGCGAACTTTCGGCGAATTGGGAGAACGCAATATCCACCCCGCTAAGATTGAGCACCGGCGTCGTCACTCGGCCGAGACCGAGCGCCCGCGCCCGTCCAGGATCGATGGAAGATGTGGGCGCCGCGGTATTCAGCTGGAACAAGGAAGGCTCGCCCTGGTCCACGCGCGCCGGAACGAACACCAGGTGATCGATGAAGTCAGCGGGAATTTCAGCGGCATTGCCGCCGTATGCAAATTTCGCGGTACAAGTGGCCGGCGGCGGCTCCGGGGAATGCGATTGCGCGAGCGCCGATCGAACGGCGGCCCAGCCACAGCACAACACCAGCAACGGCAAAATGTGAATTCCGATTCGCTTCAATAGCGGCCTGCGCTCGTTCCCACGGTTGAAGTTCAGCGTATGCGATTATACGGGGGTGGCGCTCGCGAAAAAACTCATTCTCACCTGGGATTGCAGCTGCCGGAAACGGGTTTTCGGGCGCTCTGCGCGTAATATTGGGCCGCGAGGTCAATTCGGCCCGCGCCCGCAAACGCAGCGGGCGAGGCCGACCAGCAAGAGATATTCGGAGAATTTTCAGCAGCGTTTATTGGGCGTACGACTCAAAGTACACGCCGTTGTTATCCTTCCACCAGCCGCTGACCAGCATGTGCAGGTGCCGCGGAATCACGTTGGGATCGATCAGGCTGAGCCAGCTGAAATCAGGCGGGCGAACGCTTTCGCCGGTCTTCGATGCACGCGCGGCCTGCTGCGCGGCAGCCTGCGCAGATTCTTGGGCTTGAGTAGCGAACTTGGCAAACACCGGCCCCCACGGAATTTCCGATATATCGGCGTAGCCCAGCCCGGAAAGGCTGGCCGGCATCCGCGCCCGCAATTGCGCGTACTGCGGATCAGCAAACACGCTCTTCGGAACAGCCGCCGCATCTGAGCCAGACTGCTCTTGCAGCAATTGGCGCAGCAAGGCTTTGCGCGGCGCCACCAGCAGCATCTGCGGAGTGACTGCCACATAGAACATTTTGCGGCGCCGCAGACCGGTGGCGGGATCGCGGTAAGGCGCCGCGATATCGAGCGTTGTGGCATCACCCTCCGTATCTTCAGCCAGCGTCATCGGCCCCAGCACCGCGCGCAGAATACGGAGTACGGAGTCCGGCTTTTGAATGGTGGCCGCGAAAACCTGCTCCTGCGTGCCATCCGTTGAAAACGATGTAGCCGATGCCATCTCGCCGGTAAACAGATCGAGCGCGTCCGGGATCGACATACCCAGAAACGCTTGTGCCATTCCTTCCATAGCCGACACGCTCGCCGCCTGCTGCGGCGGCAAATTGGGAACGATCGCCGAGTAGAACAGCCTGTAAACGGCCGCCAGATTCAAGCGCGTTACGCTGAACTCGGGCGCCGATCCGGCTATCGCCTGGGTGCGAAACGTAGCGCTGCTGGCGCCGGCGATATCGAACGGCCCCACCGGCTGCGTGTCTCCCAATATCGCGCCGCGAAGGTGCATGGCCGGCCCGGCGAAGCTCACGGAGCCGCCCGCCGCGCTTACTTTGTCCCAATGAATGCTCTTTAGAAACTTCTCGCCGTTCGGGTTTTTGGAGTTCGAGGGGATCACGTCACTCATGGCCGGCATTCGCGCGAAAAATTCGAATGCGCCGCCGCTTCCCACGAATTTCCGGACTTCAGCATACTCGGGCCGCTGGGTGATGGAATCCGCGGGCATAGCCGCGCCGCTGAATCGCGTGACCAGTTGCTCGATGGTGGCCTTGTTGTCGGACGCAAAAAAATAATTACCAGACAGCGCCGAATAGCTCTCGCCCGTTTTGCCGCTGCGCACTTCCACGGACGTTCCGTCGAAATCGTAATGCGTGATCGTTTGAGGATTGGGCCCACTCGTCTGCGAAGCGGCTTCCAATTGGGCGATCAGAGCCGCTTTGCCGGTGGCGTCGTACACCACGAACAGCGCCATACGCGCAGGCTGTTTTCCGTCCGGCGAAACCTCGGATGCATTGGGAAGCTCGATGGCTCCGAATACCGCGGGATTCTGGAGCAGCGAGACTACTTCGGGCATGGTCAGCGGAGGCGCCGGAGATTTACTCTGCCGTTGTTGCTTCTCGAAATTCGCGGCCAAGCCAAGCCACAGCGGTGCCATCGCCGGGTCGGCCATCAACTGGATCACGTGGTTGTCTGTGGAGCTGGCCGCCAGCGAACTCGAGCCGCGCCATTCCACGAAGCTCACCGTACTCTCAGGCAGCCGGGGAACGATCTGCGAATTCTGCGCGCGCAGCGAAGCGGCAGAGAATAGCGAAACACCGGCCAGCGCAATGAGCATAGCCGCACTTCTGCGAACGTGAACATTCCGCGTCGAATTCACACCGCCTCCCAGGCGGCATCCGGACGCCATTACAAACTTGGGGCGGGATGCCAGCGTCGTCCGAACCTCCCAGGCGTTTTGCGCGTGAGAGATCCGGCCTTCCGTACCTCTAGCATGGCATGAGGAACCCGCCCCGGCGCTAGAATGTGCCCGCGAGTTTCACTATCGGCTAATGCCGGTTTAATGCCCCGGGGGATTCGCAGCGGGCGCGTCGCCTGGAGCCGCCGTGGGGGCGGACTGATTCGCCGTTTTCGGCGTGCTCAGATAGCCCTGCGCCTCGTTCTTGGCGAGCTTATAAACGACGATTTCATACGGCGCGCGCGCGCCTTGCACGTAGAACTGCACCGGCTCGTCCAGGTCGCGGTCTTTCTTCTGGATATTCTTATCATCGGCCAGCACGTTCATGGTGTAGGTGTAGTGCTTGGTATTCACCTTGCGCAGCCCCAGCTCGATGGGACCGACGCGCTCCATGTGCTTACCCTTGTGAAGCGTGAACTCGTAGATGTTGCGCTCTCCGAGTTCCTTGAGCGCTTCCACCTCGTCATGATTCTTGGCAATCAGTCCACTCTGCACTCCGAGATCGCCGATGGTGCTCTGCAGCTTGCCTTCTTCGTTCTTCAGATCGGCCTGCGTGGCGGAAAGATCGCTTTGCGTCTTGGTGATCTTCGTATTCACTTGCCCAAACTGGTTCTGGTTGTTGGCTTGCGCCTCGCCCAACGCCTTGCGGAAAGTTTGATCGCTGGCTTCCTGCTGCTTGCGAACGTTCTGCGCCAACGCGCGTGCCCGCGCCAGTTCATCCTCGGTGAGTCCAAGCTTCTGCTCGGTCACCTCTAATTGGCCCTTCTCGTCGGCTAAGCGCGCGTTTGTTTTATCAAGCTCTCCCGCCAGCGCTTGCACTTTTTTATTGGAAGAGTCCTGCGCTTGGTGAAGAGCCTGGTCGTTGGCGTAAGTGGCGTAAAACAGCCAGCCCACCAAACCCAAAATAATTACAAACAAAACGCCAACCCAGCGTGGCGAGCCACTCCTCTCGACCACTGGCTCCGGATTGGGTGTGCTTGGAGTCAAACTCATGGAACCTCCTCGGCGGCCTGCGCCGCTCGATCGTAAGGAAATTATCGCCGAACCTGGACTGAGAAGTCTATTTCGCGCGGCTGCCACGCGGGCCGGGCTTCGGCCAACGTGCTTCCACGGTGGTGGTCAAGCCGCCGCGCGGCGTAAAATCTCCCGACACGCGGCACTGTACCGGACGAATCGCCGCCACGATATCTCGCAGCATTCGATTCACTGCGTTTTCGTAGAAGATACCTAGATCGCGGTAGGCCAGCAGGTACATTTTGAGCGCCTTGAGTTCCAGGCAGCTGCGGTTGGGCGTGTATTGGATGGTGATCGTGCCGTAATCGGGCAGTCCCGTTTTGGGACAGACCGAGGTGTACTCGGGAAAGCGAATAGTGATCTCGTAGCCCGGAAAATGGTTCGGCCACCTTTCCAGCGCGGGCAATTTTGCGTCGATTCCGGCCCGGGAGTGCTCGTCGGTATACGAAGGCATTCGCTCTCCTCGCCAAATATTCTACACCGGCTTGCGCTTTGGCTTACGCTCGCAGCGCCGGTGGGCTCGCGTGTCCAAAAGGTTCTTGCCGAACTACAGACTCCTCGGAGGAGGTGCGCTTGATCGCAGAACGCGGTTCCGCTATTGTTGGCCCACAGGGGAAAGCCGCCAGTATGATCTGTCCACGATGCCGCAGTGGAAATTGCTTCCGCTCGCGCCGCAGCGGCGTGTTTGACACGCTGATTAGCGCCTTCGGTTTACTTCCGTGGCGCTGCCAAACCTGTGACAAGCGTTTCTTCGCCGGACGCGTGGCGTGGCCCTTTCTGCGCTACGCACATTGTCCGCGTTGCGGCAATTTCGATCTAGAACATATTCCGCGCAATCGCGTGGAGCACGGGACGCTGGTCGCCCTAAAACGGTTTTTAGGCTTTCCCGCCTACCGCTGCGATCCGTGCCGGCAACGCTTCTTCAGCGTTCTGCCGCCGCGCCTTATCGTATCCTCGACCATCCCTGAGCATCGCAGGAGCCCGGAGCAGCTAGCTCCAGAGAATTAGGCTGAGAGCTTTTCCGCGCCGAGCCACGTCTCCTGCAACGGAGGCCATCTTGGCTTCTCCGCGCGGCCCTTCGAACCGCCAGGAAACGAGTGAAGGAATTGCTCGGAGAAATGTTCGAGGGCGAATGATCGAGGACGAAAGATGAAACGTCTCGCACCGACGCGCGCCGTGTTTCTCGTTCTGGTGCTGTTTAGCTGCGCCAAGCCGCTCTTCGCCGGCCCGCCCTTCCAAACCGACGACCCTGATCCGGTTGAGTTCCGGCATTACGAGTTCTATATTTTTGGAGGTGACGACGGCACGCCGGTCGAAAACGATCCAAGCGGCCCCGCCGCCGAGTTCAACTGGGGTGCGATTCCAAACCTGCAGTTGCACGTGATCGTGCCATTGGGCGCGATCATTCCCTCCAATAATCCGGCCTACCTGCCCTCCGGCGGCGGCGCGCGCGCCTATGGGCTTACCGACACGGAGCTCGGAGTGAAGTACCGCTTCGTCAAAGAGACAAAATACTTGCCCATGATCGGCACCTTCACCATGTTCGAGATGCCCACCGGCAGTTACTCCGAGGGTTTGGGCGTCGGCAAGGTCTGGTACAAAGTGCCGATCTGGATGCAGAAGGATTGGGGACACTGGACCACCTACGGCGGTGGGGGATACGAGTTCGTCCCGCAGGCGCAGTACAACAACTTTGATTTCGAAGGCTGGATGCTACAGCGAGACGTGGCCAAAAAATGGACGCTCGGCGCCGAGATTTTCCATCACGGTCCGGAGGGCATCGCCACGGCGCAAACGCATGCTTCCACGATGATCGACGGGGGCGGCTACTACTACTTCCGCAATCCCGGCTTCCAACTGCTGTTCGCTTATGGGCACTCCGTTGCCGGCCAAACCGAGAACTACGCCTACGTAGGATTTTATTGGACGTGGGGTTCGGAGCCCGGGCACGGACTCAATGGTTTCTTCGCCAACCATTTTCCGCATTAGAACCGCAGCCCCAGCCAGCCCGGGAAGTCAGATCGACACATGTTCGGGTAAAACGCTCTGCGATGCATTTAGAGCAGATGTTCGCGACTCAGCCAGATCGATAGACTGTTGCCGCAACTTTAAACGTGTCTTCCCGCAAAATTTTTTCGCCAGCCGTTCAAAACGTTTAGATCTTCGGGGGAGCGTCAGTAACGGGCATCACTTCGCCTCCGAGCGAGACCAACAGCCGCCGCAGTTTGGCGCGGTCGTCGAGTCCCATGCCCACCATCTCGAATCCGGCTTGGTGCGAGCGCACGAAGCGCACCACCGCGCGCATGTTGATCGAACGTAGACCGGCGGGAATTTTCAGCGTTGCTTCCGTTCCCACCGCCAGCTGAATATCGCCGCTCAGCAGCCCGCCATCGAGACTTAACACGCTGATTGCCGACGAATATTTCCCGCGCTGCGACGTAATCACCGCAGGCACGCTGCGCGGCAGGCGGATACGCTCGTAGCGGCGGTGCCGCACCACGTCGCGGTCCGGCGCCGGATCGAGCGGAGCGAACGCCAGACCGGTGACGCTCAGTCCGAATCGCGGCAAATTCTCGCGAAGCCAATCGGGATCGAGTTTTTCGAGCGCCTGCGCCGCAGCCGTGCGAATTTCATCCGGATAAGCCCAGCCGAAGCTCTTCCGCGCTTCCACGAAGCGCCGCAGGTGTCCAGCGGCCGCGGGCGCGCGCATTCGACCCAACGCTTCGATCGCTTTGACACGCAGATAATCGCTGCCTTCGGGGAGAATTTCGCCTTCCGCCAGCCGCAGGAGTTTCGGAGCCGTCTGCGGATCACCGCACATTCCGATTTCGTCGAGAGCCAGCGGCAACACCAACGGGTCGATCAACTCAATCAAATCAGAGATCAGGCGACCCCGTTCCGCAGCTCCGGCGATGGCCAATTGCCGGATAACCGTATCGTGGAAACTTCGCCCGCCGTGGCGCAGCCTTTGGGGCAGCTCGTTTTCCACCGCGAGCGGATCCAACCGGCTCAACAGTCCCACCACGCTTGCCGCTTTAATCGGCTGCTCCGATTTGAGCAGTTCACTCAGATGACGAGGACAGGCGTTTCCGACGGCTTTTGCGAGACTCACAATTTTTTCGCGCTCACTGCGCCGCCCCGAGCGAGCCAATCTGATTGCGAGGTGTTCCGAGGCGCTTTCCGGAACGCGCACCAGCAAACCCGCCAGTCCTTCGGGCATGGTTTCGGCAGCCAGCGCCTCCTCGATGAAATCGGAGAGGCGGTTTTCAACTCCGATGCGCGGACGCAGGCTCTGCACCCAGGTGGGTCGCAACTCCTCCAGATCGGCCAGCGAATCAAGCGCCTGCTGCATGGCCAGATAGTAGCGGCGCTGCGCCGCTTCCTGGCTGAGGCGCACAAACGCCGCGCTCAGCAGCGTCTGCAGTTCGGGATCTTTTTCCGCGCAGAGCTGCTGGCCGATTTGTACCAGCGCGTCTTGCAATTTCTGGTTCGCCGCTCGACTGTAAAGTTCGGCAAGCTGTCCCAGCCCGATGGCCGCTTTCTTTCGCGCTTCGGCGTCCTTGTTGCGGACGCATGCGGCATACTTCAGCAGGATGTTCGCGGCGGCGTCGGATTCACCGCGTCCCAAGAGCTCTTCCACGTATTGCTGCACGTTGCGGGGAGGAATGCACCAGGCCTCGGGCGAAGTCAGCACGGCGCGCTTGCCCGATTCCGGCACCGCGGCCCAAAATTGGCGGTCGAGCACCTCGGCATGAGACTCGACGGCCATGCCGATGCTGGCCATCTTGTCTTCGCGCGCTTTCAGCAGCTTGCGCAGGGTCTCGAGTTCGTGACCCATTTTTTCGAGCATCTGCCGCACGGCGTTGACGCGAACTTCTCCCCGTTGAAAGCGGTCCAGCGCGAAACGGATAGCCAAGTCCTCGGCGAGACGAAGCAACGCGGCTTCGTCCATCTTCGCGGAAGGCGTTCGTGCCACGACCGAAGCGAGCGCCTGGCGCAGAGTTACTTGAGCAGTCTGTGGCAGCGCCGCCAGCTTGTGCTGCCAAGCGCTCTGTTGCAGCGCGAACGGATCGCGGGAATTGGCGGCTTCCCCGAATTGCGCCAGCAAGCGCAGCAGGCTGTGCATCTCGGCTTCGCCGATGGGCGCAACGCCCTTGGCTCCGCCAGCCGCCGGCGCGTTCGCGGCGAATGGTCCGCCCGAAGTGGGACCTGTGATAGCGCTCGGCTCGGTCGCATCTTTTGCACCGGCATCCTGAGAGACAGCAGACCAGCCGCTGCCCGGAGATCCGGTCGCGCCCGGCGCAGAGATTTTAGACGGATCAATATCCAGGGCGCTCGCTCTTGGTCCCGCGCTTTCGCCGCTGCCGCCTGAATAGAATCCAGCACCCGCGCCGCCGGAATACGCCGACCCTGCACCTTCGCCAGCGGCCGAACCAATTCCTGTTCCTGCGCCAGGGCCGCCCTGGCCACTTCCGCCGTGTGCACCTTCCGCGGCGGCAATCAGCTGGATCATTTTTTCAGGACTGCGGAACCATTCCTGGACGCGCTCGGCATCGGCGCCGAGCGTCTTGGCCGTGAGCTGCGCGGCCATGCGTGCCTCGGAGAAAGCGGCATCCTCGGCGACGAAGCGAATCTCATTGACCGCGATTCCCGCCGCGCGGCCCTTGCCAAATACCTGTTCCAATCGCTCCGAGAGCGGGAGGGCCTTCTGTCCAGCGTCAGCAAAGACTTTGACCAGGCTCGCGAACTCGTCCCGCTGGACGGTGGGCTGGAAGCAGATGCTCGCGACACCAGCGGCATTGAGCAGCTCCGCGAAACTCCGCTCGGCCTGCGTGGATTCGAGAGGAACGCCGTCCAGGAGAAGTTGGGACCCGGAAGTACCAAGCAATAGCCCCGTATCGCCCGAGGCGCGTACCGCTTCCTGAAGCTCGTTCCAGCTAATGTCGAATTGGCCAGCCGAGCGAGAGTGCTCTAACCCATAGAGGCGCGAGAACTTAAGCAGCACATTGAGGCTGCGAACGAAAGCCCGTGCGTTCGGAATCGACTCGCCAGCCACTGTCAGCTCACTTTGGAAGGGGACCATCCACTGCCACAGCGACTATGTACTAGGACAAACGATTGAAGGAATGGTACCAAAGTGCCAGAGTTGCAACCGGCGCAACTGAGGGCTAGTGCCCTCAGTTCGGGAGTTCGACCTTCACACCCAGTTCCTTGAGAACAGGACGCGTGCGGCGGATCACTTCGCCCGCCGAAAGCCTCTCGCTCAGCACCACTAGTGAGCCGTCTTCGAAGTCACAGACCGCGCAAAAGTAATATCGGCGAAAAGCGGCATGGTATGCGTCCAAGCCGCGGTGCGAAAGTTCGCCTTCCAGTTCGGGATCCGCTTCGGGCAGCGGACCACCAGACCGAACGCCGAACGTTTCATTCTGGAAGCGATCAATCAATGCTTCAAGCTGCTTGGTTTCCAGCGCAGGAACGACGATCGAGCGCTGGCTGGCTTGGCGGAAGGTGACTCCATGGCGCTGACAATAGTCGTGCACACGGTCGATGTGGCTGAAGAAATCAAGCGCCCAAGGCTGCTCACCGGCAAGCAGCGGCAAAATGCGGCTCCAGACGCGAGACGCGTCACTGCCACGCACCGGTTCGCGGTTTTCGTCCGCCTCAACCAGATCGACGCCGACGGATCGCACATCCGACCCGAGATCGAGGGGTTCTACGTCCAGCAGGAACATCAGACTTCCTCGTCTAGGCCATCGGGGAAAACTTTTTGGAATTCGGGAGATTGTTTGCGGACTTCCAGCCAATCGAAGAAGGCGTCCGGAGTTTCCAGCCAGATTCCAAACCAGCGCGCGATTTCTTCTTTTTCGGCGCGCTTTTTGGCTTCCACTTTGCGGTTTCGCGCGATCATCTCGGCGCGACGGCGGCCAAGCAGGGCAACGTCGCGCACCCGCTGTTCACCACCTCGCTGATGCTCGGACCGAAACTTGCGCAGCAGCTCGTCCAGCCGAATCAGGCACATTTCCGCCTCGGCCAAGGAGGAGAAGTGAAGAAGGTCAGCCAGTTCCTCGTCGTATTGACCGGCCGGATCGGCCTCGGATTCCTTGGACCAAACCACGCGAAGACCGGCTTCCTCAAGGACGCTGCCGATGTAATCCTCGGAGGTATCTCCCTGCGAACCGAGCTTGGCGATCAGTTGACGACGAATCTGTTCGATTTCCGCGGGAGTAAAGCGCGGTTTGCCGAATGCGCGGGCTGCTTCCAGGATCAGCGCTTTTTTTGTGGGCGACGCGCCGTTGCCGTGCGCGTCGGAGCCTTTGGAAGTCACTGGTTGCCTCGTGGTTTCACTGGCTCGGACTCCGATTCAGAAGATGCCTCCGCCGCTAACCGGCGCCTGAGGCGATCGATATTGCGATCCTGCTCGGCCAGGGTGCTACTGAAAAAATGACCGCCTCGGCCGTTGGCCACGAAATACAGGTAGTTCGTGTGCGCCGGATTCAACGCCGCTTGTAAAGATGCTTCCCCGGGATTGGCAATCGGTCCCGGCGGCAATCCGCGGTGCTCGTACGTGTTGTAGGGCGAATCGACGCGCAGGTCGGAAGGCTTCACGTCGCGCACCGTCTCGCCATCCATTTCCATGGCATATTGCACCGTGGGATCACATTGCAGCGGATATCCTCGCGCTAATCGATTGTAGAACACTCCAGCGACCAGCGGGCGCTCTTCTGCATTCGGGGTCTCGCGCTCGACGAGCGAGGCAAGCGCAACGACCTGCTCGGTGGTCAGGCCGGCCGGGTGCGGGGTATCGGCGGGATCGAGCGATTCCCACTCGGTGCGAAAATCGGCCACCATCCGCTGGGCGACCTCCTCGCAGGTGGTGTGCCGCGTGAACTCGTAGGTGGAGGGGAATAGAAAACCTTCGAGGCTGGTGGCGTGGGGCGCTAAATCGGAAATCAGCGAAGTGTCGTGCGCAGCGGCAAGGAAATCGGCGCGGCTACAAATGCCCTGGTGATCGAGTTCGTTGGCGATGTCGAACATCGTCCAGCCTTCCGGCACAGTGACGATGTGCACGAACACGCGGCCGTGCACGATTTTCCAGAACATCTCGCGCGAGTCGAGCGGTCTATCGACCAGATATTCGCCGGCTTGCGGTATTTTGCGAAAATGCCATGCGCTGAACAGCGCGAAGGCCAGCCGGCTGCGAATCACGTCGTCTCGCCGGAGAATTCCGGCTATTTTCCAGCGAGAGGTGCCGTGTGGAATTTCGACGAAAACCTTGTCGGGGCGATGGCCACGATACGGGCGGCTAATTTGCGATTCCAGCCATCCGGCGCCCGCACCCAGCGCGGCGATACCCAACAACGTCAGGATGCCGAGACGTCGCCACATCTGTTATGCCTTGCGGGCGGCGGCTGCTCGCCCGTGATTTCGGTTGGCGTCCAGGTAGTCGCGTAAAATCATCGCGGCAGCGAGGTCGTCGATTGGGGCATTTCTGGGACGACGCGATTTTGCGTGCGATAGAAGTTGTTTAGCCTCCCAGCTGGTGAGCCGCTCGTCGGCTAGCTCGGTGGGAATGCCACATTCCTTCGCCAGCCGCGCCGCGAAGCGCGCTGCTTCCTCGGCCATTTCGCTGGCCGCTCCCGTCAAATGCACAGGATGGCCTACCAGGACGCGCGTTACACGCTTCTCGCGGCAGATTTCGCGCAAGCGGCGCATATCGGTGTGCCGGTTCGAACGCTCGATGATAGCCAGCGGCTGTGCCGTCAGGCCAAGTTCGTCCGACAGGGCCAGCCCGATCCGCTTGCGGCCATAGTCGATCGCCAGAATTCGAAAGGTTTCGTCCACGTTGGTGACGGCGGAAGGGTCCCGGTCGTTCGCGTCCCGAACCTTCATAGGTACCATTCTATACGCGGGTGGGCTGGGATCAAATCCGCGTTGCGCGCGGGCAGTTCCACAAGTAAACGCTCAAGGGTTGCAGCGGTAGTACCAGCCGCAGGCTTGAAGCTAGCGCGAGTCAGTGAATTGCCACTGGGCAAGCTCACCAGAGCTGCGCAGCTCCGGCAATATCCGCATCGCGGCGATGGCTTTCTCGACCTCCGCCCGGGACCGGCGCCTTGCGATGAGGGTCTCGTCATCGGCCAAGGCGTAGGAAGCTACGGCAGCTACGGCCACGCGCCGCTTGAGGTCGCGAACATCGGAAGAGGGGATACTGACGCTCGTGGCGCTTGCGCCGCTGTAACGCTGATGCTCGGCGTCATCTGCAAAACTGGAAGTGGCAACGAGCGTGGGCACGCCTTCGAGCCAGAGCGGCGTCACAACCGCGGAAATCTGGACTTGCTGCGTGAAATTGCGAACTCCTAGCGAGCGCAGCGGAACGAGCGCTTGCTGAACCGCAGCCAGCATGTCTGACCGGGCTTGCAGAGAGAAGCTGTCCACAGCGCCATGTGGTGGACCGAGCGAGACAGCTGCCGCGACTCTATCGAGATCGGCGCGATGCGCGCGGATGTACGCCCATACGCCCGCCAGAGGTGCATGGTCTCTCGCGCCGACGGCGGCTCCTCCGGCGAAGAGCACGAACCTGATCGAGCGGCGTGGAATATTTCCGGTGTGGTGGATCACGCGGACAGCATCGATGAGGACGGCGACGCTCTCCGCGACGCGTAACGGATCCCCGGGCGGGCCCTCGAGAATCGCTCCGACTAAAACGTAGTCCCGTGGCTGATCGCGGCCGCGAATTTCCGCCACTACGTTTTCAAGTTGTCCCGAATCCCCAGATTTTTCGATGTGGACTTCATCGGCTCCAGCCTGACGAAACGCCTGGGCGGCCCATGCAGCCGCGCGGATGCTCGGCGCGATTGCTCCGCTCTGGGACTGCAGAATCGCGGCAAGTGCGAGCGCGTTGTTTTCGAGTGAGGACGCACCGAGAGCGCTTCGAATCATGCCTGGAGCCAGGTCAGCGCACGACTTTGCAACGGAGCACGCGCCCGCTCCCTGAGGAACTTGTCCCCAACCAGGCGGCAACTGAACGGGTGGCAGCTGGGCGTCTGCGGATCGCGGCATACAGAGCAATGCGGTCGTCACCAGGATGCAGGCGCAGACGATCCACTTTCCCGGATGTACCGTTTGGCGGTCAGCGCAGGGATCAGGGAAATGCCTCATAGGTAGTAGGTCGTCAGAATCGCTTTTCGGAGTCGGCACCACAGGACAGATGCCGAAAGCCGCTCAAGCGCTCTACGAATATAACCATTTGAATGTGGAAAAGAAATTTCCTGCGGCAGAAAATTCCAGAGAGGAGCACTTTCTACCTAGGGTTTTCTATGTAGCGCCGCTGCATTGTTCCCTAAACGTAGCCAGGGTAAATACATGCGGATCGGGCGAAGTTTGGCAGCATAGCTGCGGGTCGCGTGGCGCTTGTCTCATTTTGAACACTCTTCGTGCTTTCGGCGGGATTCGCTGCCAGAGGGGATCTCCAGACGGCACATGGTTATCTCTGGTTGAGCGGCAGAAGTTTCCGTCCAGACAGTGTCGCATTCAGTGGAAGTACCCAAAAACTAAGCTCTTTGCCCGTCCCAGTTTCGGGTAAAGCAAAGGGAAGGCAAATCGTGAAGAGAGTGCCTGTGTTTGCGAAGCCGGATCAGGCGGAGAAGGTCCGAGAGAGCGGCAAACCAACTTCTTTCATTTTCTGTGAGAGAGCCACTGGAGTGGCCCAGTTTGGTGCGGCTTCGGACAATGACCTGGATTTCACCATCGAGCGAGCGGCTGGGCTGCTAGCGATGCAGTGCTTGGCAAGAGGCATCGAGCCGGGCGATTTCGCGATTCTAGTGCCGCTGGAGAAAATGCTGGCGGAACGCATGGTTACACGCGCCAAGGAGCTGCTGGATCATGGCAGGTCGGCTTCCAATCCCACCCAGCTCAGCCCCCGCCAGCAGCAAATTCTGCACTCGGTAATTTGCAACCGCGAGAACAAAGAGATTGCATCCAAGCTGAACATAACGGTGCGAACGGTGAAATTTCACATCTCCTCACTATTGAGCAAGTTTGGCGTCGACAACCGGGCCGAATTGGCGCGACGGGCGGCCAGTATGTTGCGGAGCCCGGTACTAGCGGAGGAGTCCTATGGCGCTCACGAAAGTTCCATGGAAGCGCCGCAGCGACGCGGGCCACAATCGATCCCGATGCCCACGGACAACCAAGCGGGCAACAGAGGGCGCAGCATTCGGTTTCCAGGCCGGGTGATGAGCGCCTGAGCCGTCGGCGAGCAGCCCGCGCAACGATCGGCTAGCGCCACTCGAGTCAATCGACAGTAGCCGCGGCGAACTTTCCCCAGCCAGTCGCCGCGATCCGGTCTACCAGCTCAAACCAGCTTAATTTTGCTCACGTCGATGGTCGGCTTGGGGAACTTCATGTGCATTTCTTCCATGGCTTCGGCGATGATGTGCGACACCGCGAGGTTTCGAAACCACTTCTTGTTGGACGGAATCACAAACCACGGCGCGTGAGAAGTGCTGCAGTTGGTTAGCGCCGCCTCATACGCTTTCACATACGCATCCCAATACTTGCGCTCGGCGAAATCGGATTCGGAAATTTTCCACTGGCGACTTTTGTCGTCGATGCGCTTCTGGAATCGGTGCTTCTGCTCGTCTTTGCTGATATGCAGGAAAAATTTGAGGATTTTTACGTTGTTCTCACTCAGCGTGCGCTCGAACTCGTTGATCTGATCGTAGCGGCGCGACCAGACGTCTTTGGGCACCAGGTCGTGAACGCGGGCGATCAGCACGTCCTCGTAATGCGAACGGTTGAAGATACCGATGTCACCAATCGGCGGAACCGCTTTGTGGACGCGCCAGAGGAAGTCATGCGCCAGCTCCTCCGAAGTAGGCTGCTTGAACGAGGTCACGCGACAGCCCTGCGGATTTACGCCTGACATCACGTGGCGGATCGTACCGTCCTTGCCGGCGGCGTCGAGACCCTGGAGAACGATCAGAAGAGCGCGTTTGTGTTCGGCGTAGAGCAGGTATTGAAAGCCATCGAGCATTTTGATGGTCTTCGCCAGACCAGCTCTCATTTTGTGGTCCTTGTCCCAGCCGAGCGTGTCTTCGGGATCCCATCTATCGAGCTTGGCTTTCTTTCCGGGTGTGACGATCAGCTCTTCAGTGAAATTGGTGGCCATCTGGATGCCAGCCTCCGAAGTAGAGCGAACGAGCGGGCGCGGGAACCTAGGAGACGCCTAGAGTTCCCGGCGCAAACACCAAGCTATCATTCTTTAAGTGCAATTTCAGGGGCGGTTTTGGAACGAGAGGTTCCGCGCCAAATCGGCGAGGGGACACGCCGGAGAAGAAGCGCAGGCCGGCCGCTCAGAGCCAGGGCGGCCGACCGGCTAGAATCCAGTTATCCCTTTGTGGCGATAGAAACCGGCTGGGCCAATTCGAAAGTCAACTTCGACTCGGGAGCAATGCGAATGTCATGTTTGCCCGAGAAAAGAGCCGCCGCCGTGCCCGCGCCGGCACCGATGGGAGCTCCAATCAGAGCCCCGGCGCCCGCTCCGGCAATAGCGCCGATGATGGCGCCAGCCCCCGCGCCGCTGCCGATTAAGCTCAGGTTATGGTTGCGGTGGCGACCTGCGATGCGCGCGTTCGATGCCGTGCGAATGTCATAACGGCTGCCACCAACCGTGACCGTCTCAAGAGCGATCAACAAGTGAGCGCGCTGTGCCATCTTGCCTGAGGGTAGGGAGTCCACGACGACTCCGGTTGCTTCGGAGCCCCTGGGAATGATTGTCTTGCCATTGATCACCACCGGTTGCGTCACGGTGGCGTCAAAGTGGTCGCCCGGGGTGCTGCCGTTGCTCGAAAGAGCGCCAGAGTTAAGAATCACGTGAATCGAGGTGTCCGGCGGGACCACCACCCAACTGGCGGACGTTACCTGCGTGTTGGAAGCGGCATAGGCGTACGCGCCAGCAACCGCCAGCAACACCGGGACGATAACAGCTACGAGACTGCATTTGATTATTCGCATAAGTTTATTTGAGGTGCCAATCCTGAGTTGAGCACGCCGCATTCCGTTGCGCGCGTGGATAAGAGCTTGAAAACTATCGGGTAAGAGTGAGGCGATTGAGGCGGGGCAAGCAAGAAATGCTCACGCCGCGCAAAAATGCGCAGTGCTGAGTTCGATTGCGCCAGCGGTTCCAGGCGCACGCAATCCATTGTGTGTGAACGAAAATTTGCTTTCACGCGTTCTGCTGAGACGCTGCCTGCCGGTCGCCCAGGCGCACAAAACCGGGGGCGAACCGTCGGGTTCGCGGAGCCCAAGATTGGCTCGACACGCATTGGTGGCTTGTATACCACAAGTCGGACACTACAGCCATCAACAAACAGCAGTTAGCGCCACTTGTAACAATTTATTCATGCGCTCCCCGGACCTTCGGACGTAAGATGAAATCTCGAGTGGGGGTTAGCGGATGGCTACGACCGCTCCCGATATTTCCACGGTTCAGGAGTCTCCCGGGGAGCAAAGTGCTCCGGCAAAGCGCGAATTTCCGGGCGCCTTGGTGGTGGTTGAGGGAATCGACGGGTCAGGGAAAAGCACCCAGCTGTATCTGCTGAAGCGCTGGCTGGAAATCGGCGGGTATCGAATTCACTTTACCGAATGGAACTCTTCTCCGCTGGTGAAGTCCGCCACGCGGCGCGGCAAGCAACGAAGACTGCTCACACCCACGACGTTCTCATTACTGCACGCGGCCGACTTCGCGGACCGCTGCGAACGACAGATACTGCCTTTGCTCCACGGCGGCTACCTGGTGCTGGCGGACCGTTACGTCTACACGGCGTTCGCCCGAGATGCGGCGCGGGGATGTTCGCCGCACTGGCTGCGCAATCTATATAGTTTTGCGCCGGTTCCGGATATTACCTTCTACTTCCGCGCGCCGCTGGACGTAGCTGTGAGCCGGATCACCGCCGGCCGGCCCAAACTGAAATACTATGAAGCGGGCATGGATTTAGGGCTGTCCCTCGATCGCGCCGAAAGCTTTCGCATTTTTCAGGATCGCATCCTGAACAATTACGATCAGATGATCGAGACCGATAAGTTTGTATTGATGGATGGAACGATGCGCGTAAACCGCCTGCAGAAGGTGATGCGCGCGCTGCTCGCCGAGCGCGTGGAACTCAACCGCTTCGCGCCGACAAAAAAGAAATGACAGCGGCGACCAATTCATCGGAATTGAAAGCGACTGGTTCATCGGGCGTGCGGCGGAAAAAACGCTCGCCGAAGCCGGAAAAAGGCGGCGCGAACAGCGGTGTAACACGCTTCTACGGCACGCCGCTGCCGGGAGTGAATCCCGCAGAGCTGAGCGGCAACCTGATCGTAGTGGAGGGCACTGACGGCTCGGGCCGATCGACGCAGATCTCGCTGCTGACGGAATGGCTGGAGTCCGAGGGCTTCGCGGTGGAAACGATGGGATTGCGGCGGTCGTTCCTGGTGGGCGAAGATATCGACGCGCTGCTGGCGGAAAACGCGGTGACGCCGATGACGCTGGCGCTGATGTACAGCACCGATTTCTTCGACCAGCTGGAACGCCGGATCTTGCCGGCGCTGCGATCGGGGTTGATCGTGCTGGCGGACAGGTATATTTTTACGCTGATCGCTCGCGCGGCGGTGCGCGGGATCGGCCGCGACTACCTGCACGGGATTTACGAGATGGCGCTGCGGCCGGATTTGACGTTTTGGCTCGACGTGCAACCGGAAGTGGCTTTCGATCGCGAGTTCAAGAAGTCGCAGACCATCAGTTACTGGGAATCGGGCCGGGATATGTCGCTTTCGAACGATCTATTTCAGTCCTTTATCCGCTACCAATCGATGATCAAGCGCGAATTCGAATACCTGGCGAAGCGGCATAGCTTTTTGGAAGTAGACGGCGAAGCAAGCGTTTCCGAGGTGAATCGGCAATTGCGGAAGAGAATTGCGTCACATTTGGGCATCCGCAACACGCACTACCGCCCGTCGCACGCGTTGGCGCATCTCTGGCGTTAAATAGTGGCCGCCCCCATCCAATTGGCAGCGGTTGACGCGGGATCGAACGCGATCCGGCTGGCGATCGCCCGTGCTACTTCTCCCGAGCACATCGAAATTATTGAAACCGAGCGCGCGGCGGTGCGCCTGGGGCACAACGCGTTCACGCGGCGAATTCTGGACGACGATACCATCGCGAAAGCCACTCGCGCGTTTCGCCACTTCCGCAGCCGCATGGACCAGAATCACGTTACCGCCTACCGGGCCGTGGCCACCGCCGCGGCGCGTGAAGCGCGCAATTGCCGCAAGCTGCTAGAGCGCATCCGCCGAAAATCGGGAATCGAGTTGGAGGTGATCAGCAGCGAGGAGGAGGCGCAGTTGGTGTGCGCGGCGGTGCACTGGGCGCTGGCCGGGCGGGTGCAGCCGAGGCTGATTTTCGATCTCGGCGGCGGCAGCCTGGAGATGAACTTCTTCGACCGCGGGGTACTGCAACGGCGCGTGGCGTTGCCGCTCGGCACCATCCGCGTGATGGAAACATATTCAATCCAGGGACGGATCGATGAAGACGGAGCGCGGCGGCTACAACACCACGTGATGGCGCTATTGCGAAGCGCGCTGCCCTCGCCACCGAAGCTTTCGCGAGCGATTGCGGTGGCCTGCGGCGGGAACGCCGAGGCGCTGGCGCGGCTGGCGGCAGGTACGCCCGTCGCGCGGACTCCGGCGATCAGCGTAAGACTTTTGCGCGATCAGATGTGGCGACTGCTCGCTTTGGACGTGCCGGGGCGGATGCGCGTGTTTCACTTGCGCAAGGACCGGGCCGAAGTATTGGGCATCGCCGCGATCATTATCACCACGCTGGCAAAATATTTGGACCTGCGATCGATGTTGGTGCCGGGAGTGGGAGTCCGCGAAGGACTGCTCCTACAAGTGGTCGCGCAGCAGTATTCGGGCGGAGCGAAATCCGAAGAAGAGAAAGATCAAGCTGCAAGGTTCTTGGACGGTGTGCGCACCTTCGCGCGGCGCATGCATTACGACGAACAGCATGCCGAGCAAGTGTCGCGGCTAGCGCTTTCCCTCTTCGATCAGTTGCGCCCGCTGCATGAGATGGGCGCCGACGAGCGGCTGCTGCTGGAAGCCGCGGCGCTGCTGCACGACGTGGGACATTTCGTGAGCAAAAAATCGCACCACCGCCATGGCGAATACCTGGTGCGCAACGGCGAAATTCCGGACTTCGCCGACTGGCGGGGAGATATGGTGGCGGCGCTGGTACGCTACCATAACTGCAAATCAGAGCCGCAGCTGGAGCACGCATCGTACGCCGCGCTGAACAGTGAGCGCAGGCGGCAGGTACGGCTACTTACCTCGCTGTTGCGCATCGCCGAAAAACTCGAATCGGAACACGCGCAAAAGATTTTCGGCGTTGACGTCCAGATATCAGGCCGCCGCGCTATCTTCAACATTCGCGCCGCGGAGGGAACGCGGCTGGATCTGGCCGGCTTGGAACGCAAGTGCGGCCTTTTCGAAAAAGAGTTTCACTTGAAGGCCGAATTCCGGCGCGCTCAACGAAAAGAGAAGGTGGCGTAAACGATGATTCTCTATTTGATTCGCCACGGCATTGCGGTTGACCGCACCGATCCGAAATGCCCGCCGGATCCAGAGCGGCCGCTGACGGCGCGAGGAGTGCAGAAGACGCGGTCGGCCGCGCTGGGCTTGCGTGAACTCGGCCCGAAACCGGACGCGATTTTGACCAGCCCCTACGTTCGCGCGGCTCAAACGGCGGAAATCTTTGCCGAGGCCCTGGGATTCGCGCCGGAAAAAATCCGCGTGAGCGAGTTTCTGAAGCCGGGCGATAATCCGGCGGAGACGCTGCGCGAGATCGGCCGATTGCGCGCGAAAGAAGTGGCCTGTTTCGGCCACGCGCCTCATCTAGACATGATGATCGCGTATCTAACGGGAGCGCGTACGGCGTTCACGGAGTTGAAAAAAGCCGGAGTCTCGTGCCTGGAACAGGCCAGCTCACAAGGGCGATGGGAGCTTCGCTGGCTGCTGGCCCCCAAGATGCTGCGCGAGATGGGCGATTAGCTCGTTCTCCGAACCATCGTCGCGCCTCGTTGCTCTTTGAACTACGGCTTCTCGAGCAAGTATGCGGTAAATGAAAGCCGGCACTTGCAGGAATGCCGGCAGGTAAAGCGCCTTACGTCAAGCAGTGCGCAGCTGCCGCTGTGGGAGCGGCGCGACGGTAAGCGAATGCCCCAAGGGAAGCCCCGCCCGCCAGGTCATCCAGAGGGATTGCGAGCCGTTCAATTTTGAGTTCAAGTCAGCGAGCCGCGATTTTCGCGCGGCGTCAATCTTTTGAATCCAAGCGGCAAGCGCAGAGGGATCGAGGCGCGCCGAATGGCGGCGAATTGTGGTGCGCAGCACGTCTAAATCGTGCACCTCGCCGAGCAAATCCTGGATGTATTTGAGATCATCCGCCCAGACTTCGTAGCGACGGGGTAAGAAGTTATCAACCACGTATCGAAAGTTTTTGATACCGATGCGCAGCCGGTGCCAAGCAGCGCTGCTGCGTTTGCGGCGGGCGTCCTGGTATAGCTCAGCAGCATGATTCAAGCGCGCGAGAGCGAGGCGCTGAAACACCACGCTTTCGAGCGGGAAAAAGCGGGCCTTGGGACCGAGCTTACGAGCAAGTTTTTTCCATTCCTTGCGGTCGAAGGCGTCCAAAGCCTTTGCAGCGGACCGGCAGCAATTCTTTTCACGTCGCGCCAGCATCCGAACCATGAACCGACGGACCGGATCGCGCGGCGGGCCGAACTGTTTCGTCCACGTGGACATAACCTGCACATCGCGCAACTCGCCCAAAATATGAAACAGCGATCCCGTGGCTTTTTTGAGCTTTCGCCACCCGGGGCTGGGATTCACTTCGCTGAGAGCGTCGGCCATGGTGCGGCAGCGCCGGAGGGCGACACGCAAATCATGAATGTCGTCGCTATTGAATTTGCGGGCTTTTGCGGCGCGGTCGATTACGCGGTTCATCCATTCTTCAAGGCCAACTGGATTGGCGGCAACACCACCGGGAATGGATGTCAGGCTAACCATTCTTAGGAATGTCCTATTCGATCCGCGAGTGGGTAGGACGCAACACGTATTCTAGCGCGCTCGCGGGCGTGTTTCCAGCAGGCGTCGGAGCGATCGATGCCCCGAAAAATACCGCGTATTTACGAGACGAACGCGCAGCCGACCCGCACGCGGCCGGCCTCGATGGGCAGCTCGTAGGTTCTGCGCAGCACAACGCGGACCGGCGGCAGAATCGGCACGTGCAGAACGGCGTTGAACTGCTGCGGCAGGTCCTGCGGATGGTCCAGCTGCAGGGCCACGCCGCCATAGCTCAAGTCGAGCACTTTGGCCGACTTCTGTTCCAGATCGCTGAAAATAGCGTGCGATTTGGTGCCCGCGAGCGAGACGCGTTCCCACTTTCGTTGTTGGTGAGATGGTTCAGCCGCTTCGCCGGGAGCGGGCGGCGGAGCGGCGCTGCCGGGAGCGGATTCGCGCTCGGCGGATGTTGGCGCAGGGGCGGGAGGCACTCCCGCCAGTGGAGGCGGTGGCATTGGGGCCACGCGAGCGCCCTCGCGCGTGGCGTGCTTCAGTTCATAGAGCCGCCGGTCAGCGATGCCCAGGAGCTCGCTTTTCTGTTCTCCGTCCTGCGGGTAGACGGCCACGCCGAAGTCGACAGTGACGAGGATGTTCAGATTGAGTGGCGCCAGCTCGGCTTCATATTGTGAGCGGACGCGGCGACAAAGGGTGACTGCTTGCTCGGAATCCGTCTGAGGCAAGAGCAGCGCGAATTCGTCACCGCCAATGCGAAACGCGAAATCCGATGCGCGCAGGGTGGTGCGCAAAGTGGAAGCGACGAGCTGAAGAATGCGGTCGCCCTCGAGGTGGCCGCGGCGGTCGTTCACTTCCTTAAGCTTATGCATGTCGAGAATCACCACCGCCAATTGCTGGTTGTAACGCTTGGCGCGAGTGAGTTCTTTCTCGCAATACTCATCGAACAGCCGCCGATTGTAGAGGCCTGTGAGGGAATCGGTAGCCGCGTTGATCTGCAGCTTCTTGAATTCGTCGTATTCCACCAGAACGGGGACGCGGAGAACGTTTGCGGACGACAGCACGTCCACTATGACGGTCTTCAGAGAAATGCGGCTGCCCAAGCGCTGCGACATCTGCTGACGGCGCTGGAGAATACGCAGCCAATATTCGTTGCTCTGCGGTTCGGTAAAATCGGCTTGCGCAACAGTGTGGAAGAACTGGCGCAAGAATTGACCTCGAGCGGCTTCATCGAGACCGTCGAGGGTCTCGATGAGCAGGTCGAAAAAAGAGTCCTCCGCCGATGACTGCGGCTGAAATGCTTCGCCGGGCTGGGGCATTATGTCGAATGTCCAGAGTTATAGTAGCCTGCCCTAGACATCAGGGGCACCTGCGGGGGCGGCGAGACTCTAGCACGGATCAGTCCAATTCATGGCGGAAAAGCTGATGGGGCAGAATAGCTAACGGGCGAATTTACAGCGGCTTACGGGGCGAGCGGTTTCGGGAGCGGGATAAGCTCACGGTATAGAGTGAAAAACTCTTCCACTTTGTGGGCGGAGGCATGCAGCGGGACCACTCGGACTAATCTAATGTCACCCAATTGGCTTTAGAAATTCGACCCCGATCAAGTAAACGTCTCCCGCCTCCTGCTGGCGCTTTACGCGAGCTTGGATGGGAGCCATGCCGGCTGGTACCAGCGCGGAGGAGGTAATGGACGGCGCGGGAATCGTCAAGGTGACTATGTCGTTGACCGCGAGCGGCCGTGGGCAGGTAAGGAGGGCGCCGAGCGAGCTGATATCCAAGCTCTTAGCAAGATCGGTAAACTGATCGCGGTTCGCGTCCCGTCCCCGAACGAACAGAGGTATCTGCAAGTGCAGTCGCTGGGAGCGCCTGCGCTCCTCGCAAATTTTGGACGAGGTCATTCGCTGCTCGATGAGATTTTCTTTTGCGCCCATTGGTACTCGAGTATTAGTACTGCCTAACTGCTCCCAGGTAATAGCACGTCTTGAGCCGAACTCGGGCGATAGGTAAACCATTGCTACTCTTGCACTTGAGAGAGCGCGCGCCATGCGGTAGCGCTGCTGCGGGCAGTTCCGCTGCTATTTTGATGCAATCAACTTCCGTGTTTGTGCAAACCGAGGACGCATTTACCATTGACACCCCCTCAGCCCTTTGCGAGCATCCTCCGTGCGGGCAGATTCTCTCCCAGCTCATCACGAGAGTCTTTTTCTGCAAGTGCCTGAACGGATCTTCAATGGGAGGGTAAGTTGTCAAGGAGTAGCACGGCCGAAAAACCGGCGGCTGCGCAGATCAATTTTCAGCTGATCGCCAGCCTGTTGGACGCCGTGGACCGGCCGCTATTAGTGGCGGAGCGTACCGGGCAACTGCTGTTCAGCAATCTGCACGCACAGGACGCGCTACACGCCCGGGGAATCCCGTTCAAACCCGAGCTGAACCTTTTCCGGGATGTGCTGGGCGTCGACCGCAAGAAAATCCTCGAACAGCTTGAAGCAGGACTTCACGAGGTAAATCTCTCGGTGGAGTCCCCTGGGGGCACGGCTCGCGCGCGGGTTCGCTGGCTTCCGGAGCCGGACTGGCTCGCCGTCTACATGGACCTGCCGTTGGCAGAACCGCCCGGGGACGAAGCAGACATGCGCGAGACGGTGCAGTCCCTTCTGCAGGAGCGCGAGGCGACCTACAGGAATTTGCTCGCCGCCTATTTACGCCTGCAGGAGGCGAACCGGCAGAAGACGGTTTTCCTGGCTTCCGCCGCGCACGAATTGAAAACGCCGCTGGCGGTGATGAAGGGTTACTACGACATGCTGCTCTCCGGTTCGCTTGGAAAAGTGAGCCAGCGGCAGCGCGATATTTTGCAGGAATCGAAGGACAGCTGCGACCGGCTCGTGCGCTTGGTGTCGATGTTTTTGAATTACTCGGCACTGGAAAGCGGCAAGCTCGTATTGCAGTTGCACGACAACGATCTGCGCGATTGCATCAATGACATGACCGGGCGATGGCGCGATGCGTACCAGCGCGCCCGCGTGGACCTGGAAATTGACGTCGACGCCGATCTGCCGACCTTCAATTTCGACTATCAGAAAGTGCAGCAGTGCATGGTCAATCTGCTCGACAACGCGCTGAAGAATACGCCGGCGAGCGGGCGGGTGACGTTGCGCGCGCGCCGGCATTTCTGGGAGCGCCGCACGACGGAGGCTTCTCCTTCCGAAGAGAGGCGTCGCGGCTCGGCCACGCGACCCAATAGCGTGCTGGTCTCCGTAAGCGACACCGGCAACGGGATCGCGGCGGAATTTCACCAGGAGATTTTCGAGGAATTTGTCCGGGTGGACCCCTCCTCAGCCGGCATGGGCTTGGGGCTGGCGATCACGAAACGTCTGATTCAGGCGCACCGCGGCAAGATCTGGGTGGATAGCGAACCGGGGCGCGGCAGCACCTTTTCGTTTCTGCTTCCGATTTTCGTCGAATAAGCGGCACGAGCGAATTCTAGTTTTCCAGGAAAATATTGATGGCGAAAAAAGAGAAGATTCTGGTAGTAGACGACGAACCAAGTATACGGAAGTATCTCCAAACGCTTTTGGAGGTGGAGGGCTTCGCCGTCGAAGCGGTTTGCAGCGGCAAGGAAGCGCTACAGCGCATCGGCTCCGGCGAGCGGCCGAATTTCGTGATTCTCGACGTACTGATGCCAGAGATCGATGGGATCGAGACGCTGCGCCAACTGATGCAGATCGACCGCGGGCTCAACGTCATCATGCTCTCGTGCTCGAACGAAGTGAATACGGTCGTGGAAGCAATCCGCATCGGCGCCATGGATTACCTGACCAAGCCCTTTGAGAAACCGGAACTCGATGCGGCGCTGTTGAAATGCCGCCAAAAGCAGGAGCTTCGAGCCGAAAACGAAGCACTGAAAGAATATTGCGAGGCGCTGACGGAGGACATTTCGTTTTTGGCGGCGAGCCCGCAGATGATCAAGATTCGCCAGCAGGTGCTGCAAATTGCGCCCGTCGACGTGCCGATTTTTATCAGCGGCGAAAGCGGCGTGGGAAAAGAAGTGGTTGCGCGCATGATTCACCTGCGTTCCACGCGTCGCCAGCAGCCTTTCATCAAGGTGAACTGCGCGGCATTGCCAGGCGAGTTGCTGGAGTCGGAACTTTTCGGGTACGAACAAGGGGCGTTTACGGGAGCCGTACGCGCCAAGCCCGGAAAATTCGAGCTGGCCAATCGCGGCACAATTTTCCTGGATGAAATCGCGGAAATGGCTCCCCATCTTCAAGCGAAACTGCTGCACGTGTTGCAGGACGGACAGTATTCGCGGCTCGGCGCGCGCTCGGTAGTCAACGTGGACGTGCGCGTGCTCGCAGCCACCAACGTGGACGTAAAGGAAGCGATGCAGACCGGCAAGTTCCGCGAAGACTTATATTACCGTCTCAACGTGCTGTCACTGCACATCCCACCGCTTCGTGAACGCACATCCGAAATCCCGCTGCTTTTCCGTCATTTCCTGGTGAAGTACAGCGAGAAATATCAAAAGCAGGCGCCGGAACCTTCGCAGCATTTGTTGGAAGCGGCGGTGCGTTATTCATGGCCGGGAAATTTGCGCGAACTGGAAAACTTCATCAAGCGCTACGTGATTTTGGAAGATGATGAAGGGAGTCTGCGCGAACTCCTGGAAATGGCCAGCCAGCAACAGGTGGCTCCGAGCGACGCGGCGCCCGCGCCCAAGGAACAAGGACTGAAGGCGCTGGTCCGCGGACTAAAAGACGAAGCGGAAATGGAAGCGATCGCCAACGCGCTCGATCGCACCAACTGGTGCCGCAAAGATGCGGCGCGGATGCTGGGCATCAGCTACAAGGCGCTGCTCTACAAAATGAGACAATTTAATTTGGATGCGGGGCGCGGAGCGCGGTCGGCGGCAGCGCGAGCTGCAACCCGCGAAGCGGCGGCCAAAGAAAAAGTTCCTGAGCCCGCGCCGGCTGGTCTTCGCACGTCCTAATTTCGCGCCTCGATCGTCAATCCGTGCGCCGGGGATGGAGCCCGCGCGCTTGTGATCCGTGCATCCGCAGAAGTCACTGGCGACATCTTATTCCACGAAGACAGTTCTTCCCTGTCGGCTACCGTTGCCCCTTCTTTGCGGCCGTTCACTTTCTCTCTATACCGGCAACTAGAACACCGGGTATCGCGAGCCAGGGGAGATGCTTTTCCTGTCCGGTGAAAATAGTTGCATATGTAGAGCACAGGCAATGAAATAGCACTATCCAATTTAGGTTTGTTTGTTCTAGTATCTCCGCGAATTAGGCGGCATGCGGGAGCCCATCACGCGTGCGAGGCAAGTAACAAGCTACAGCAAACGAATAGTTTCAGACTCAGCGGTGCTGTGTTCAAAGGAGTTGTCTGGCGCCTAGCCGATCGCCGGCTGATGAAAGCCGTCGGATCATTTTCGGGGCAGGCCGAGATTTCGTTGAGACAAACACCCGCGGCTTTGGAGGAGCGATTGCTCATTCCAGCTTGCGGGGAATCCTGTACACTGCAACTTAGCCCAGAAGGAGCAGCAGGAATGACGGAGCGTCGGACAGCGCGGCGGTATGACTTATCTCTTCCGGTAAATGTTCGTGTGCCGATCAGCCGCGAGCCCAAACCGCAAAGTGGTCGCACACGGGACATTTCCACCCGTGGCGTCTACTTCACCGTTCAAAATGATTTAGCTCCCGGGACAGAATTGGATTTCACGCTTACCTTGCCGGCGGAGATTACCCGCGGATCGGAAGTGTTTGTGCGCGCGCACGGGCGTGTGGTGCGTGTCGACAAGCGCTCCGACGACAACCACGAGAGCACGGGAGTAGCGGCGGTTATCGAGCGCTACGATATCATCCGCGGCGAAGGATCGCGAGTCTAGACAGGCGCGGGGCTAGGCCTTTGCGCGGCCCCTTTTCCACTTTTCTCGGCAGTCAACCCCACATATCGAAAGTTTTATGCGGCGAGGATCATAGCCGCTCGCATACGTGCGTCCGGTTCGCACACGGCCGGAGCTAGGAACAGCGTTTCCCCCAAGTGCCAATCGTTTACACCAATGTGGCGAGGGTGTTCATTCCCGCTTCGGGCGGTCGCGCGGGACTTAGGTACTACGCAAAGGGCAAATCTCTGGTACGAAGGTATTTACCTGAAGGATTAGACCCAATGCGAGCAGTGTCTTTGCGCCGGACGAGCCTCGCGTTTGGTTCGTGATGTGCATAACCGAATGGAGCGCGTAAAACGGGGGCCGTGTCAGCTCGCACTTTGGAGCACGGATCAAAACATTGATGGCATCACTTGCGCAGTCTCAAGCTGCACCGATATCAAATTTGCCGCCGGAGCACCTATATTTTGGCCCGTCGGAGTCCATGCGATCGGTCCGGTGGAGGGTGGAACGATCCGCGGGCTTGAACGTCCCTATTTTGATCCTCGGCGAGAGCGGCACCGGCAAGGAAGTGCTGGCGCATTACGTTCACAGTATTTCTCCGTGGCGTAATGGGCCATTCGTGAAAGTAAACTGCGCCGCGATTCCCGGCCCTCTGCTTGAAAGCGAGCTTTTCGGCTATCAGAAAGGCGCGTTCACGGGCGCCACAAGCGCGAAACCAGGACGCATTGAAGCAGCGGAAGGCGGAACGATTTTCCTGGATGAAATCGCCGAGCTCGATGGAAGTCTGCAAGCAAAATTGCTGCACGTGCTGCAAGACGGCGTTTTTATGCGCATCGGAGACTCCGAAGAAAAACGGATGGACGCGCGCGTGATCTGCGCCACGAATCGCGAGTTGCGGCGCGAAATCGTAAACGGGTCGTTTCGCGCGGATCTTTTCTATCGCATCAATGTGATCAGCGTGCAGCTGCCGCCACTGCGCGACCGGCGCGACGACATCCCGCAGTTGGCGGAATATTTTCGGCTGCGACTCAACCAGCGATTCCAGCGCGAGGCTGCTCCCATTTCCCGGGAAGCATTGGAGCTGTTGCGGAACAGGAACTGGCCCGGAAATGTGCGCGAACTCGAGAACACCATCGCCCGCTACGTGGTACTAGGCTCGGAAGACGCGCTGCTTAACGACAAGGCCGAGCGATCGGTGTCTAAGCCTTCCTTCGTCGTGCAGCCTGGCGGCACCATTCCGCTGAAAGATCTTGCCCAACAGGCGACCCGACGCATGGAGCAGGAGGTCATTCTTAAGGTCCTGCAAGCCAACCACTGGAACCGCCGCAAAACCGCCGAAGTGTTAAAGATCAGCTACCGCGCGCTCCTGTATAAAGTTCGGCAGGCTGGTTTGCCTTCTAAGCGCCCACGTCACAAGACGGGGGTCGGACTGCCCATAACCGCAGTTTTGCCTTCCTCGGCCGACTAAATCCATTGCGCGTGCGGCCGGAATTGTTTCATAGAGGCCTAGTACCTGGTTTGAAATCACCCCCTCTCGTCTTTATTGCTCGCGCCTCCTAGTTCGGCTAGCCTGATCCCAGCATGACCAAGAACGGCAAACATAATTTAAAAGTCTGCCTGCTCTCGCCGCATCCGATGGTTTTGAACGAATTCCAGCGGCTGCTTGAGGATTCTGGGTTCCAGATTACCTCCAAGCAGCTGGAATCGATGCTGGCGCCAGACTTGCGGAATTTGGAGGTGCCGAAGGCATCCGTCTACGTGGTGGACGCGCATGCCGCTCGCCAGGCCACTGGAGTGCTGCTTGGCAACATCCTCGATCGCAACAGTGGCGCACGGCTGCTGGTGGTAGGCGACCGGCTGAAGGAAGCCGATAGCTACGCGCTGCTACGCCAAGGGGTGAAGGGGATTCTGACCTACGCCGAAGCGCGCGAACAGTTGCCTCGGGCGCTGCCGCAGGTCGCCTCCGGAGGCATCTGGGTGCCACGGCCAGTGCTTTCGCGGTTTGTGGACTCAATCTTGTCCGGGCGCCAAGCGCGGCGGCTGAACCCCGATTCCACGAGCGACCTGAGCCAGCGCGAACAAGAGGTACTGACTGGCCTGCTTGAAAACTTGGCCAACAAAGAGCTCGCCCAGAAAATGAAAATCTCGGAACGCACCGTCAAGTTCCACGTCTCGAATCTGCTGGCGAAATTCGGCGTTCGCCGCCGAGCCGATTTGATTCTGCTCTGCTATCAGCGCCGAGCCGGAATTTAACCCTCACCGGATCTGCTCTTTATTCCCTTCTGTTTTGGCGCCCATCCTAGCGTTGCAGCCATCTCCTGCCGTTGCATCGGTTTCACGCCAATCCGCTGCTATAATTCGAAACTGATTTTGGTTTTCGCAATTGCATAGTTTGGCTGATGACGACCTTTTCCATTCAGAATTTCGGGTGCCGCGCTACGGAAGCGGACGCGGCGGCGCTGCGCCGCAAGCTGCTGGCGGGCGGATTGGCGCAGGCGCAGGAGATTTTGTCGGCCGACGTAATCGTGCTCAACACCTGCACGGTGACCGCCGCCGCTGATTCCCAAGCGCGCGCGGCGGTTCGAAAACTCCACCGTGCCAATCCCGGCGCGCAGATTATCGTGACGGGCTGCTACGCGCAGCGTGCGCCCGAGGAAATCGCCGCGATCGACGGTGTCGCTTGGGTGGTCGGAAACGCACAGCAATCGGAGATACCCAGGATACTGGGCCGCAGCGGAGCGGTGCGTGCGGCCTCTGCTCCAGCGGTCGCGAGCAATGGGGAAGATCGGAAACCCGATAATGCGGCCGCGCCGGATTTCGTGCCGCTGGCGCAAATTGCCGGTGATGAGATGTCTCTCGCGCGAGGACCCGCCAAGATTCTAACAGGCGACATCCTTGCCCACGCGGCGGTGCAAATCGCCCCGGCAGGATGGCTTGGCGGCGATCACACGCGGCCGATCGTGAAAATTCAGGATGGCTGCAACAATCGTTGCTCGTACTGCGTGATCCCATTGGTGCGCGGCCATAGCCGAAGCTTGCCGCCGGACACGGTTTTGGAAGAGGTGCGGCAGCTCCATGCCGAGGGCGCGAAAGAGATTGTGCTGAGCGGGATCAACCTCGGCAGCTACGGCCGCGACCTCAACGCTCGGGCCGCTTTGCCGAAGCTCGTTCGGCGCATTCTTGACGAGACTGAAATCGAGCAGGTTCGCTTCAGCTCCATCGAGCCGCAGGACGTGACGGAAGATCTCACATCGCTAATCGCAGAATCGAAGCGGCTGGCGCGGCATTTTCACGTACCGTTGCAATCAGGGTCGGATCGCATCCTGCGGGCGATGCACCGCTGGTACCGAACGGAACACTATGCCGAGCGTATTGCGCTGATCCGGCGTTCGCTGCCGGACGCGGCAATTGGCGCAGACGTGATCGTTGGATTCCCCGGCGAGACAGACGAGGACTTTCGCGCCACATGCGATTTTGTCCAGCGGCTTCCGTTCACGTACCTGCATGTATTTTCATTTTCCCCGCGTCCAGGAACCGCTGCGCAGCAGGCCCGTGAGACGGTGGCGCAATCCGCAATTCGCGAGCGCGCACGTGAGTTGCGAGTGCTGGGCCAGAAGAAGGCTGCGGAATTTCGCGCGTCGCAAGCGGGCCGAACCGTTCGGGCGCTAACGCTGAACCGTCGTAGCGACGGTTGGACGGAAGCGCTCACCGGAAATTATCTGAAGGTGCGGATCGCCGGCGCCCATCCGGCGAATGAATGGCACGACGTCCTTGTTATTGCCGACGCCGCCGAGCCCGCTGATTCGCTCAATTCTCGAAAATCACCTGCGCCAGAGCCAAGTTGCCGCTGTGCGTGATGGAAAGCGAAATGTGGCGGACGCCCATGCGGTCGGCAAACTCGCGGGCCACGCCGGTCAAGAGCAACGTCGGTTTCCCGGTTGCCTGGCGCGTCACCTCGATATCGCGCCAGCGAATGCCGTACCGCCAGCCAGTGCCGAGCGCCTTCATGGCCGCCTCTTTGGCCGCGAAACGCGCGGCGTAACGTTCATACCGGTTCTTGTACGTTTCGCAGTAAGCCATCTCGCCGGGCGTGTACAGCCGGTTGAGAAAGGTCGCGCCATAGCGCACGATGGCCGCTTCGATGCGGTCGATCTCCGCGATGTCCAACCCGAGCCCCACGATCATCAGCCTCTCCGGTGAAGCAAACCGAAAACGAAGTGTGGCAGGAACTCCGCGCGCTGCGCGAGATTATACCTGACGATCCGATGAGGACGTTCATCCTGAGGATAGCCGTTTGAGCCCTTCAATGATCTCTTTCGACGCCGTGCTCAGGCGTGTCATCATCTCTAATGGATATGGCCACGAGGACTGCACCCGCACGGACTGGTAGAGGATCGGCGAACGGCTCCGGTAACACCGGCTGGAAGCTACACCGCTCAGGCGGACTACAAATATTAGAAGTTGAGCCGTTCGCACATCTTGAATGGCTGGTGCACGGCTTCAGTACCCGTCCCGGCGGCACAAGCGAGATCGATTTGACGAATCGAGTTAGCGCTCGTGGCCGAACGGCTAGCAAGCCGAAGACCAGTGAGCGCGTCCTGAATCTGGGCTTCACCGATTGGGACAAGCGAGAGCGCGTCCTCGAAAATCGGTACAAATTCTTTCGCGCCATCGGCGCCAAGGATTTGCAGCCGATAACGCTGCGGCAGATCCACTCCGACATTCTTCATCGCGTCGATACCGGGCCGGCGAAATCAACCGATCCTCTACAAGGTGACGCGCTCTTTACTCGTGAGTCCGATATCCTGCTCGCCGTCCAAACCGCGGACTGCATTCCGATACTGCTGGCAGATACGCGCCTGCACGCGGTGGCCGCTATTCACGCGGGATGGCGCGGCACCCTGCGGCGAATTGCGGCGAAAACTTTGGGCAGAATGCAGATGGAATTTGGCACGCGACCCGGCGACGTGATCGCCGCACTGGGACCGGGTATCGGCCGCTGCTGCTACGAAGTGGGTGAGGACGTGGCGCGCGAATTCCATGCGCAATTCAGCAACGCGCGCGAATGGTTCGATGGCCCATTCGACGCGCTCGCATCCGGAGAAAACGATCCCAATTGGTTGCCGTGGCTCACCATGAAGCCGCCCGGGCACGCGCCTCCGACCCTGCGCGCGAATCTCGATCTGATCGCCGCGAATCGCGCGATCCTGGCCGACGCTGGCGTGCCGGCTGCGCGGATTCTTTCGTCGGATTACTGCACGGCGTGCCGGACCGATCTTTTCTTCAGTTACCGGCGCGAACACACCGCCGGCCAGCCCACCGGCAGAATGATGGCTGCCATCGGAATTCGTTAGCGGAGAGCGCGCACCGGGGCCGCGCTACCGGCATCAAGCGCGCTGCTCCGTCGCTTGCGGGTTCTGTTCAGCAAGAGCCACTGATTCGGAAAGAGCCAATTGGCCGCAGGCGGCCATTACATCTTGGCCGCGCGAGTCGCGCACGAACGCAAGCACGCCCTTGTCCATCAGAATTTTCTGGAATTCCTCAACGCGGGCCCGATCCGGCCGCTGGAACGGCAGCGCGCCTGGATTCCACGGAATCAGATTCACCTTGGCGCGAATGCCCGATAGCAGCCGCACCACACGTCGGGCGTCCTCTGGGGAGTCGTTGAAGCCGCCCAGCAGTACGTACTCAAAAAGCAGCCACTCGCGCGGCTTCAGCGGAAATTTGCGGCATGCCTCCAGAAGCTTTTCCAGTGGATACTTGCGGTTGATCGGCATGATCTGGTCGCGCTGCTCGTTGGAAGAAGCATTCAGCGAGATTGCCAGATTCGGCCGCACTTTTTCCTGCGCGAGGCGCTCGATTCCCGGAACGATTCCGCTGGTCGAAAGAGCCGCGTGCCGGGGAGCGATGGCCACGCCTTTCTGGTCGAGCAATATTCGCAACGCGCCGATCACAGCATCATAGTTCAGCATCGGCTCGCCTTGTCCCATTAGGACGATGTTGGTCTGGGGTTTTAGGGCCGTGCGATTGTCGTCGAGCGCGACGAGCACTTCGCCCACAATTTCGCCCGCCGTTAAATTGCGGAGCAGTCCCAAAGTAGCCGTCAGGCAAAACCGGCAATCGACGGCGCAGCCCGCTTGCGTGGAAATGCAAATCGTTTGGCGGTTTTCCTCGGGCATGAAAACCGTCTCGATGTTGGCCTGTTTGAGCGGGGGGCGACGCTGCGAATCGCCCTCCGCCGGCGAATCAAGGGCCAGCACGTAGCGCACAGTTCCGTCAGCTGACAAGTGCCGCCGGACAATCCGCGGCAGAGCGATCGAGGCCTCTCGCGCGAGCTTCTCGCGCAGCGCCGCCGGCAAATTGCTCATTTCCGCGAAATCGAATTTCCGCTCGGCATATAGCGCGTGGTAAATCTGCGCACCCCGGTAACCCGGCTCGCCGAGCGATTCCATCAGCGCGCGCAATTCCGCGGCCGATAGGCCAAGCACATTCACCGTCGTCGTGGGCTTTTCAGAAGTCATGTCGAAGTGGGTGATCGCTCGATTTTACCACCGCGGCACGTATCGGCGCCCGAACTCAAAATCATGTAGAAACGGCCTTGGCCAGCCGAAATGACTTTGCCGCGGCTCCATGCGAGAATAGCTATGGACATGGTGAGACGAACAAACGCGCCGCAGAAAGAAATCCTTCCCAACGGGCTGGTGGTGCTCACGGAACCGATGGATCACGTCCACTCCGTTTCGGTCGGCATCTGGCTGCGCTCGGGTTCGCGCCAGGAACCGCCCGAGCTGAACGGTATTTCTCATTTCGTGGAGCACATGGTTTTTAAGGGCACGGCGCGACGGACGGCCGAAGAAATCGCCCGCGAAGTGGACTCCATTGGCGGAATGTTGGACGCCTTTACCTCGAAAGAAATGGTTTGCTTCAATGCCCGCGTCCTGGATGAGCATCTGCCGCGCGTATTCGACATCCTCGCTGATCTGGTTCTAGAGCCCAATTTCGCGGCCGAAGACATCACCCGCGAGCAATCCGTGGTGCTGGAAGAAATTCGCATGACGCAAGACAGCCCCGAGGATTTGGTCCACGAGCTTTTCGCCGAACATTTCTGGAGCCCACACGCACTGGGAAAGCCCATCCTCGGCACGGCGGAAACGGTTTCCGCCTTTACGCGCGCGTCGGTGCTTGATTGGTTCCGCAACCAATACGCGCCGAACCGCTTGGTGATCACCGCAGCGGGCCATCTGACGCATTCGCATCTGGTCGACTTGGTTGCCGCGCGGTTCTCGGGCTTGGCGCCAGCCCAAACAGCCCTCCCCGATGTGGCACCCGAGGCCGCACCTCACATCACCTTGCGAACCAAGCGCGAACTCGAACAGGTGCATATCTGCCTCGGAGTGCCTGCGCTGCCAGCCACCGACCGCCGGCGCTTCGCAGTTTCCGTGCTCAACAACGTTCTCGGTGGCGGAATGTCGTCTCGGCTGTTCCAAAATATTCGCGAACGCCAAGGCTTAGCCTACGCAATTTTCAGTGAAATCAGTTCGTACCATGACGCCGGTGTGCTTTCCGTGTACGCGGGAACTTCGATTGAGACCGCCGCGCAGGTGGTCCGCTCGGTGCTCGCCGAATTCCGGCGATTCAAAGACGAGTTGCTCGATGCCGCTGAGCTTCGCCGCGCCAAAGACCATCTAAAGGGCGCCACGCTGCTCGCGCTGGAAAGCTCGGGCCAGCGCATGTCGAGCTTGGCGCGCAATCACCTGTATTTCAATAAGCAGTTTACGCCCGAAGAACTGATCGAGATGCTCGAAGCGGTTACTGTGGACGACGTGCAACACGTGGCCCAAGAATTCTTCCAGCCCGAGCGCCTGGCGGCATCGGTGGTTGGGAATCTCAACGGTTTCGCCCTCACCCGCGAGCAGCTCGCGTTCTAACATTCGGTTTTCTTAACCACTTAAGCTAACCAATTGCCATTGAGCCGCGCTTTGAGTACCATCGCGTCGTTCCAGGAGAGGCGAATGATCAAGATCAGCGTGTATTACCCAAACAGCGCGGGCGTAAAATTCGACATGAACTACTACGTGAATAGGCATCTGCCGATGGTGCAGAAAAAAGTCGGCCCAGCTCTCAAGGCGGTTGGCGCCGAACAGGGTGTCGCCGGTGCGGCGCCCGGATCGCCGGCGCCGTACGTCGCCGTTGGGCACCTCATGTTCGATTCCGTAGAGGCGTTCCAATCCGCATTCGCTCCCCACGCGGAGGCCATCATGGCCGATGTGGCCAACTACACGAACGTCCAGCCGATCATCCAGATCGCCGAAGTGAAACTCTAGGCGAAACATTGCGCCGCCGATTTTCGAGCGGAGGCGGCTTTCCAGGGCAAGGACTAGAGGCGGAGTTGTAGGGACGATGCCGCCCTCGGGCCTATGTTATCCCCTTCGTCACCACACCTGCGCCGCCTCATAGAACCCCTTTTTGCCCCGTGCTAACCTTCACGTTGAGTCGCAGCTGCGTGCAGGACGTACTCCCTCCTAGGCAGAAGCGACCGGGGATGCGGGACCGTCGATGGCCTTTAACAAAAACAAGGCGCTGGAAAGCGCGCTGAAATACCTCAGCCAGGGCAAGCCTGCCCAAGCCATCGCCGAATATCAGCAAATTCTCCGTCACGACGGAAAAGATCAGGCCACGCTGATGACCGTGGGCGATCTTTTCGCCCGCCAAGGCGACATGCCGCAAGCCGTGGAATATTTCGAACGGCTGGCGCAGGTCTATCTTAACGACGGCTTCAACAGCAAGGCCATCGCGATCTATAAAAAGATCGCCAAACTGGCGCCCAACGAACTTGCTCCGCTCGAGCGCCTGGCCGACCTCTACGTGCAGCAAGGCGTGCTGAGCGAGGCGCGCCCTCTTTTCTTGCAGATCGCGGAAGCGCACCTAAAAGCGAACCACGCGCCGAAAGCCGTGGAGGTCCTCAACCGGCTGCTGGAGGTCGAGCCGGACAACCCGCGGGTGCAGATGCGCCTGGCCGAACTCTACAACGTCATGGGCCAGAAAAAAGAGGCGGCCCATACGTATTTCAACTACGCGCAGCGGCTGTTCGACCGCGGGGAAACCGACGAAGCGCAGAAACTGATCGCCCGCGCCATTGAACTGGAGCCGCAAGATCCCATCATGCTCCTGCTGCAAGCGAAGATTTTTCACTTGGCAAATAAGCCCGACAAAGCTGTCGCGGTGCTCGCCAAGCATCCCGACGCGGATGCCGGCGGCGAGGTTACCAATCTCCTGGTTGACTGGGAACTGGCCGCCGGACATTTCGAGCAGGCCGCCGACCGCGCGCGCAACCAGTTGTTGCGCGGAAGCAGCCACATCGGACTGTTGCAGAAGGTACTGGATCATCAGATTGAAAGCGGCCACGCCGCGGAGGCGCTGCCGCTGCTGGCGGAAATGCGCGAGCCAGCGATTGAGGCAGGCGAGCAGGAAAAGTTTGTGAAGTCGCTGGTGGCGGTCACCGAAAAAGCTCCCGGAAACATCGAAGCGCTGGAAATGCTCGCCGATTTCAGCCGGCACACCAGCGATCCTTTCCAATTGAGTTCCGCGTTGAGCCGTTTGGTTGACGCGTATAGCGCCCGGGGCGACTACCCGCGCGCCGAGGAAGCTCTGCAGGAGCTAATCGAAAAGAATAAGGGCGATGAGCGGCTTCAGGAGCGACTGGTGCAGCTGCGCGCCCGTGCCAGCGGCAAAGTCCCCGAGCCTGCGCCCGTGGAATTGCCAATGCCTTCAGCGATGCCGATCGCCTCAGAGGATCAGCTGGCATCGATCTTTGAAATTCCAAAAGAAGGCGAGCCTGACCACGAAAACAAGGCCACCGCGGTCTCTGCCGAAGAGCCTCTGGATGACGAGACGCAGCTCTACATCGCGCAGGCACTCACCGATGTCGATTTGTTCTCCAGCTATGGGCTAACGCAGAAAGCCACCGTGCTTCTCGAAAGCGTTTTGGAAAAAGCGCCGCGACACACCCCCACACTCGAACGCCTGCTCGACCTGTACGTCGGCGCGGGGAATAACCGCCGCACCGCCGAACTAGCCGCGCAACTTGAACAGATTCATCTTCAGCGCGACGACAGCGCGAACGCCGAGCGTTTCACCGAGATCCGCGAACGGTATGAAAAGCTCGCAGGCCTGACGAAAGAAGAATTACAAGCCGCAGCTACTCCGGCCGTCGCAGCAAAGGCCGCTCCGTCCGCCGCGACACCTGCCGCAACAGTGGCCGCACCGCAGGCAACGGAAATTCCGCTCGCCCAAACACCGGAAGCTCCTGAGGTGAGCCCCTCCGCGCCGGCGCCAGTCGAATTTGAGATTCCCATCGCGACCATCGAGCCCGAAGCTGCCGCCGAGGAACTTTCCGTTCCCGGCGCGGCCGGACCCGAGCCGGAGGTTTCCTCGCAGCCAGCTGCTTCTCCAACTGAAGAAGTGGATCTCTCCGACGAATGGGAAGCGATGGTGCAGGAGGTATCCGAAGCGCCGAAAGCGGCTGAAGCGACTCCGCGAGAACTTGCCCCCGAACCCGACATTCCGAGCGTTGTCGAACCGGCAGCTACCACTCCCGAGGTAGCCCAGCCAGACGAGGTTCCCGAGCCAGAACTCGAAGAAATCAATATTCCGCTAGCCCAAGAAGAAAGCGCAGACGAATTGCCCATCGAACTGGTTCTTGAACCAGCGTCCGAAGTGGAAAAAGATCAGGAACAAGCGCCGCAAGAGGCCGCGGACGAGATACCGGCTGCGGGCGGCGAAATCGAACTCGAATTGACGCCGCAACCGGTGGCGTCAAATGGGAATCAACCTGCGAATCCCAAAACGGCTGACGATTTCCTGAGTGAATTGAATGCCGAGCTCGATGCGATGGAACCAGTCGCACCGCCCGCGCCCGAGCCAGTTGAGCCCAACGCCGCCGCGGCAAAGTCTGTTGCGCCGAAAACCCCCAAGCCTGCCGCTCCCCGGCCAACCGCAGCACAAATACAGGAACCCGTTCGCGCTGTTTCCAAGGAAGCGGGGCAGAGCACGCCGGCGCGCACGCCCGTAGCCGCTCCCGTCGCCGCCAAACCGCCCGAGAAGGTAGCACCGCCTGCCCCTGCTGTGGCGGCGTCAATCGCGCCGTCTGAACCGTCTCCCGAAAACTTGAACCAGCTCGCTGAAGTCTTTCAAGAATTTCGCGACGAGCTCGGCGAAATGCCTGATGAGGATGAAGACCTCGAGACGCACTACAATCTCGGCATCGCCTACCGCGAAATGGGACTTCTCGACGAAGCCATCGGTGAGTTTCAAAAAGTGGCGCAAGCCGTCCAGCGCGGAAAGCCGTTCGCTTACTCCATGAACTGTGCGGCCATGCTTGCTCTATCGTTCATGGACAAAGGCGAGCCTAAAATCGCCGCTCTGTGGTACGAGCGCGCGCTGAAAACCCCGGGGCTCGATCAGGACGCCATTCTGGCCCTGCGCTACGATCTCGGAATTTCGCTCGAGACGGCGGGAGATTCCTCATCGGCGCTCGATCATTTCCGCCAGGTGTACGCCATGAATATCGATTATCGCGACGTCGCCGATCGAATCGCGATGCTGCAAAAGCAGTAGCCCGCAACGCCGCGGCTTGCGCGCTTCACTCGTATTTACCCTAACTTCTTCGCAAAGTTCAGCCTGCTGTTGCCACTCCGTCGCGAATCTCACATAATTCCAAGACGATGCTCAAGCGCGCGGGGATGGTTTTATTGGGGCTGGTATGGCTGGCGTTAGGGATGGTGCTGATCCTCGCGCCGTGGCTCGATCTCTGGCAGACCAATTATTTCGCCTATACCTATCCGTCATTCGGCGTGATTATGACGAGCCCGTACGTGCGCGGCGCCGTCACCGGATTGGGTGTTTTGGACGTTCTGCTATCGCTCGAAGCGCTTCGCCAGTGGACCTCCGCCGTCGCCACGCGCAGCTGAAATGTCGCCCGCCAGTGGATCGACCTCGCCGTTGGTCTGTTATGTAACCGATCGCAGCACTCTGGGACCCAATTCTGGGTTCGACCGGCTGATCGGAACGATCCGCACTGCTGTTGCTGCCGGTGTGGATTGGGTTCAGCTGCGAGAGAAGGATCTATCCGCGCACGATCTGCTCGCGCTTACCACCACCGCCATTTCTGCCGCCAACGAATCTCGCGAAGCTCACGTCGCGTCCGCGCGCGTGATCGTCAACGATCGCCTTGATGTTGCCGTCGCTGCGGGCGCAGCAGGCGTGCATCTCGGGCGCAATTCCGTACCCGCGGCAGACGCTGTACGATGGTGCCGCAGCGGCAACGCGCCACGTGAATTTCTGATCGGTGCTTCGTGCCACAGTTTGCCAGAAGCCATCGAGGCCGAAGCGGTGGGCGCCAGCTATATTATTTTCGGTCCGGTGTTTGACACGCCGTCAAAGAGAAGCTTTGGAGCGCCCCACGGAATCGCGCGATTAGCCGAAATCTGCAGCGCGGTGAGCATTCCGGTACTCGCCATCGGCGGAGTGGATGCGGCAAACGCGAAGGAGTGTTTGCGAGCTGGAGCCAGTGGCATCGCAGCCATTCGTTTTTTTCAGGAAGAAAACGGCGCAATGCTGGCGGAACAAATCGGCAGAATCCACGGCTGAATAGCGCTTCACCTAAGCGCTGAGCCAGCGGCCGATCGGTTCGCAACCCTCGACGTGATCGCAAATCACCTTGATCACCGCGGTAATCGGAATCGCGAGGATCAGGCCCATCGCCCCCCACAGCCAACCCCAGAAGAGCAGCGCCACCGTGAGCGCCATCGCATTCAGCCGGACGCGCCAGCCGATGAGCGCCGGTACCAGCAGGTTTGCGGCAACAATGTGAAAAAAAGTAAGCATCGCGAAGATCCCGATGAATGGCCCCACGGAATGAAACTGTTTTAGCCCCACTAGCAGCGGGGGAATCCACGACATCACAGCGCCCAAATACGGCACCATGTTGCACAAGCCCGATACCAGCGCCACTAGGAACGGAAAGTCGATGCCCACACCCCAGAAAAACGCCCAGCTCGCCAGCACCAGCAGCAGCGCCACGAGTACGCTGCCCGCGAGATAACTTCGCAACACATGCGTTACGTCGGCAAGCGTGTCCTTGGCTTGCGTGCGCTTTTCGAGCGGAAACAGCTCCATGGTCGCGTGCCACACCTGCTGCTTGGCCGCCAGCATGAAGAAAACGAGAAACGGCATGAAAGTTACCGCAAACAGGAACGAATAGAGGGAGCTGAGACGGCCGAGCAACGCGTCACGCAGCGGATTCGATTCCGTCACGGTCAGCACGCGGCCCACGTGCGGCGTCGGTGGCGTAATTTCGGAGACGTGCATCTCCAATATCTTCAAGTTCGCATCCACCGCTTCCACCGCGGAGCGAAGCGGCGCGCGATATTGCGGCCAGTCGCGGCCGAATTGATCGAAACGCTCGATCAAGGTCCAGCCGAGACCAGCCACCAGCGCCAAAGAAAGCAGCACGATCAAAAGCGACCCGAGAGCGCGCGGAATGTGAATGCGCTCGAGCGAGGTCACAACGGGATCGAGGAAATATGCGATCAACACAGCCATCAGCAGGGTGACCAGCACCGTGGAAGCCCAATAACAAAAAGCGATCACGATTCCGGCCGCAATAATCCTGGCGCTAACGGACCGCGTTACGATCCGGGTGTCGGCGGTGAGTGGCGGCATCGGTAGACACGATAGCACAGCGGCTTGGACCCGCAGGGATTGGTGTCTCGCCGTGCAATAACCGGGCGGAACGTCTCTTCACCGTGGAACGCCCTCGAGAGATTTTTCGAAGCTCTGGCCAAGCATCCCGCGCCGCGGTGCTAAAATCGCAAGTTCGCGCGGATACGTGCGAAGGAAACGGTATCAGTTAGAGACATGGGCAAACATCTTTTCGGCACCGACGGCATCCGCGGCATTCCCGGCGAATATCCCCTGGACGACGCCACGCTCGTGCGCGTCGGCTTTGCGCTCGGAAGGCACGTCGCCAATTCAACGGGAGAGCGCGCCAAAGTATTGGTTGGACGGGACACGCGCGAATCCGGACCTCACATCGCGCAACTGCTGGCCAACGGTTTGGCTGCCGCCGGCGCCGTTCCGGTATCAGCAGGTGTGCTACCCACGCCCGGAGTCGCCTGGCTCGTGCATCGCGAAGGCTTCGCGGCTGGCGTGGTGATTTCCGCCTCGCACAATCCGTATCATGACAACGGTGTGAAACTGATTTCATCGTCGGGCATGAAATTTCCGGATGCCGTCGAGGCCGATATCGAAGCCGTCATCCTCTCGGGCGAGCGAGTCACGATTCCAGCCAACGTCCAGGCGAACGACGGCAAAGAGGCCTTGTACCACGATTACCTGAACGGACTTCGCGCAGCCGCTTTGCCGGGGGCTAAGTTTGCGGGAATGAAGATCGTCCTCGATTGCGCGAATGGCGCCGCGAGCGAGCTCGCCCCGGAGTTATTTCGCTCGCTCGGCGCGAACGTGATCGCGATGAACAACACGCCCGATGGCCGCAACATCAACGCCGACTGCGGCTCGCTGCATCCCGAACAAATGCAGAAGCGCGTTGTGCAGGAGGGCGCTGCGCTCGGGGTAGCCTTCGACGGCGATGCCGACCGGGCAATTTTCTCGAATGCCGCAGGTCACGTGGTGAATGGCGATGGAGTGCTGCTGGCCGCCGGACGCTACCTGAAATCTGCCGGAAAGCTGCGGGGCGACGCGATCGTGGGGACCACCATGTCCAATCTGGGATTGGAGCGGGCGCTCGAATCGTCGGGCTTGAAACTAATTCGCACCGCGGTTGGTGACCGCTACGTTCTTGAGGAAATGCAGCGCATCGGCGCGAATCTGGGCGGCGAGCAATCTGGCCACATTCTGTTTCTGGACGACGCAACCACCGGCGATGGCATGCTGACGGCCATCAAAATCGCGTCCCTCGTCCGCATCTGCGGCTCGCTTGAATCGCTGACCCGTGACCTGAAGGAATTTCCGCAAAAAATTGTAAACATCCGCGTGAAATCAAAACCGCCCCTGGATTCTTTGCCGGGCGTTTCGGCCGCTCTGCACGAGGCGGAGCAATCCCTCGGCAATTCCGGCAGAGTAGTGCTGCGCTACTCCGGTACAGAGCCGCTGGTCCGCGTGATGGTGGAAGCCGAGAGCGAAAAAGACGTTCTGCGTTGGACCGATTCACTCGCCGCTGCGGTGAAATCCGAAATCGGCGCGTAGCATCGATTCGCCGGAAATTTTACGCGCGTAGTGAAGTGCCTTGCTTTGCAATCGAAATCTTCCAAAGCGCATAGGTAAATTCGCAGCACTTCCGAGAAAGTGGATTTACCGCGATTTTTTTACGTCTCTCGTGCGTCCGCCTTTCGCTAAGTCCCGATGATGCAGTCTCCTAGTAAGAAACACTCTGAGTCCCAATCTGGCACGCTGCGTGCACCTGTATTTCGCGACTGTCTCTGATCCCCGGGGTAAATACCGGCTCTATCGCGCCAGAGCTGGCTCTTAGGGGTGGGGCACACACGTAGGGGGCCTGGGTGGGCCCCCTTTTTATTTGTGCCGATCCTTTCACTTCATCATGTCGCTAGCGGTCGTAATCCCATTGCACGCTCGCAAGTGCAATGCTCCGATTTGTGGCGTGCGATGCGGTGCAGAAACGTGCCGACGCTCGCACTTTGAAATCATGTTGCTGGATTTTGATTTACAGCCTATCCCGTTTTGGTGGTAGCAGCGCAGGCGCATGAGTTACTGCTGGTCGGAAGTTCAGTTTTAGTACAGGCAGAAAGGCAGATAACTTTAGATCCGTTCTTCACCATTCCGCGACGTAGACGAAATCGGCCGCGGGCCGGTGAAGCGCCTGGGTAACTCGCATGGCCAGGCTCATGCTCGTGGCGAATTTCGCGGTGCGTAGATGTATGAGCTGGCTCGGCGTGCACTGCAGACGAGTAGCCGCCTGCTCCCAAGAGGCGCCTCGGGACGTGCGGGCGGCATTGAGCGCGACGTAGAGTTTTTTCAGATTCCAGCGCAGGCGATGCGCCTCGTCCGCCAGTGGAAGCGGCACGCCAGCCGTTCCGGGCTTGGGCGCGGCGATAAACGCCTCGGGAGGAACGCCTAGCCAACGCAGCACGAACAGCGCGTGCTGGCAGCTGAGGCCGCGGCCGTCCGCCATTTTTCTGATTGTTGCGGGGCTGATCGGATGATCCTTGCGCCGCTCGTTCAAAACGCGCGACTGCTCCCAAATCACGGTAGCCAATGCCGGCCAGCTCAGCTGTTGCTCAAGGCGTTTTGCTTCGACGGCAGCGCAGAACGCCTTAGTGTCGAACCCGCCCGGTGCCGTCACTAGGAACTCCTAGTCGCGATTACCGCTGCGCCGCCCATTTACCAGAGACGTCCTTTCGAGGGTCTTAGAGGCTATCATCCCACAGGTGCTGTGTCGTCCCACGGCTCCCGCCGTGGGCCAGCGAAGTTAGGGCCTGACAGGCTGTAAAATTCCTGCCTCGGGGCGGACGAAAAGGCTTCTTGCGCAAAAAAAGGGCGCTCGCGATTGCTCGGGAGCGCCCCCACTGGAAGGCCGGGATCGATTTGAGCCGTGGATCAGCTGCAGCCGGAGGTGCTGCCGCAGTTCGAGCATTTGTAGCAGCTGCCGTTGGGAGTCATCAGCATGCCGCACTCGGAGCAATACGGCGCATCGTCAATGGCCGCGCGCGGACGAGTGGCCGTTTCCACTTCCGCAGAGTGACGGACGGTGGTTGCCACAGGAGCAGCTTTCACCACCTGCGCCGGAGATTCCTGCTCGGTGGCCGTGCCGTCGTGGTCCAGATAATCCGGCGAAATGAATTTCCCACCCAGCCAGCGGCCGATGTAATCGACCACCGATTTAGCGTAGCGGATTTCCGGATTGCCAGTGTAGCCGGAAGGCTCGAAGCGCGAGTTGCAGAATTTATCGACCAGCGCGCGCAGCGGCACGCCGTATTGCAAGGCGATGGAGACGGACAGCGCGAAGGCGTCCATGATGCCGGAAAGCGTGGAGCCTTCCTTGGCCATCTTGATGAAGATTTCGCCGGGCGTGCCGTCTTCATATTTTCCGACGGTCAGGTAGCCCTCATGCCCGCCGACGGAAAACTTGTGGGTGATGGACGTGCGCTCGTTGGGCAGTTTGTGGCGCTTGGCGCGCGCGAAAAGTTCCTGCTGTTCGGGCGAGGCGCCTTCTGCCGCAAGCGGCGCTGCTACTGTGGCGACGGGCGCCGACGCTGCTGAGGCGGCCGCTTTCGCTGGTTCCTTTTTGCCCGCGGCGGAAAGTGGCTGCGAACGCTTGGAATTGTCGCGATAAATGGCCACGGCCTTCAGCCCTAGCTTCCAGGAATCGATATAGGCGTCCATAATGTCTTCGACCGTCGATTCCTCGGGCATGTTGATGGTCTTGCTGATCGCGCCGGAAAGGAACGGTTGAGCCGCGGCCATCATGCGCAGGTGGCCGCGCCATGAAATCGAGCGCCCTCCGCCCATGGGAGCGAGCGAGCAATCGAACACCGCCAGATGCTCGGGCTTGAGCCCGGGGGCGCCTTCAATTTTTCCATTCGCGTCGATATAATCCACGATTTTCGCAACGGATTCCGGCCCGTAGCCGAGCTTCATCAGCGCCTGTGGCACGGTGTTGTTGACGATCTTGATCACGCCGCCGCCCACCAACCGCTTCTGCTTCACCAACGCCAGATCGGGCTCGATACCGGTGGTGTCGCAATCCATCATGAAACCGATAGTGCCGGTCGGCGCGAGCACGGACACCTGCGAATTCTTGTATCCGTACTTCTCGCCCAGTTCGAGAGCGTCGTTCCACGATTCCTGCGCCGCGCGCAGCAGCGAGGGCTGCACGTTTTCTTCCTTGATCGGCCGCAGCGAATCGCGGTGCATGCGAACCACGTCCAGCATGGCATCGCGATTGGGCAAGTAGCCGCCAAAGGCTCCCAATCGCTCGGCGATGCGCGAGGATTGCGCGTACGCTTCGCCAGTCATGAGCGCCGTGATTGCGCCGCAATAGTCTCGCCCGCCATCCGAGTCATATGGGAGCGCCAGCGACATCAGCAGCGCGCCCAGATTCGCGTAACCCAAACCGAGCGGCCGGTAGTCATGCGAATTGCGCGCGATCTTGTCCGTTGGGTAGCTGGCGTTGTCTACCAGGATTTCCTGAGCGGTGATAGTCACGTCGACGGCGTGCTTGAACCCGTCGGTATCGAATTGGCCGTTCGAACCCAGGAACTTCAGCAGGTTCAGCGAAGCCAGATTGCACGCGGTGTCGTCCAGGAACATATATTCCGAGCAGGGATTCGAGGCGTTGATCCGGTCTGTGGCCTTGCAGGTGTGCCAGCGGTTGATGGTCGTGTCGTACTGCATGCCTGGATCGCCACATTGCCAGGCTGATTCCGCCATTTTGTGCAACAGGTCGCGCGCGCGGAGCTTATCGGCCGGCTTGCCGTCGGCCACGTTGTGCGTCCACCAGTCGCGATCTTCTTCCACCGCATGCATGTAATCGTCGGTGACGCGCACGGAATGGTTGGCGTTCTGGAAGAACACCGACGCGTACGCTTCGCCGTCAATCGAAGAATCATAGCCCTGCTCGATCAGCACGTGCGCCTTGTGCTCTTCCTTGCGCTTGCTGTCGATGAATTCCACGATGTCCGGGTGATCCACGTTGAGGATCACCATCTTGGCGGCGCGGCGCGTCTTGCCGCCGCTCTTGATCACGCCCGCGAAGGCGTCAAAGCCCTTCATGAAGCTCACCGGCCCGGACGCAATTCCTCCGCCCGAGAGCGATTCATGGCTGCCACGCAGCGCCGAGAAATTCGTCCCCGTGCCGGAGCCCCACTTGAAGAGCATGCCCTCGGTCTTGGCCAAGTCCATGATCGATTCCATCTTGTCCTGGACCGAATTGATGAAGCACGCCGAGCACTGCGGCTTGGCCTGGACGCCAACGTTGAACCAGACCGGCGAATTGAAGGCCATCTTCTGCTGCACCAGCAGATCGGTCAGTTCGTCCTGAAACGCGGCTTTTGATTGGGCGTCCGCGAAATAGCCGCCCTCCTGGCCCCAGCGCACGATCGAGTCCACCACGCGCGCGATCAATTGGCGCACGGAAGTTTCGCGCTCCGGCGTATTCGGTTTGCCATGAAAATATTTCGACGCGACGATGTTGGTCGCGGTCATGGACCACGACTTGGGAACTTCGACGTTTTCCTGACGGAAAATTACCTGCCCTTTATCATTGCCTATGAGTGCGGTGCGGCGCTCCCATTCGACCCTGTCGAACGGAGACATTTTTCCGTCTGTAAATTTGCGATGGAATTCCAAGCCGGTGCCGTGCTGCGTGGTCTGCTCCGTCTGCGATTTTGCGTTGAGTGCCATTCTCGTTTCCGCCATGATCTGCCTCCGCGCCGGCAGTGCTGCCGCCGAAATGTTAGCCGGGACCGCAGGAGGGCTACTCAATTTTACCTCCAAACGGAAGCCGGGGTCTTGTTGCGTGTATCGCTGATACACGGAAACGTGGTTTTTTCAAAAGGAACGGCGAAAACCCCCTTCGGTTGCCGCTCCGGATGCAAAAAAGAGAAAAGCGCCGCTAAGCCGCGCGGTACAAACGTCGCGCGGTCGCTTGCTGCGCTCTCTCTTGGTTGAGCTCGCTATGGCTTTCAACGCGGCCATCGTCGGCGCTGGGCAGGACGACGAATTCACCGCGTTTTTCCCCGAGCTTGGGTGCGCAGTATCGTGCCGGGTGAAAAACTTGTCAAGCGGAAATCGCAACGGCACCACAAAATGTTAGGCATGAAGTGTCGAAAGCGCACTACCCGTAGTGGTCGGTCGATAAGCGCACCACAATCGCTCGAATTCGTCCGGTGCGCTGGGCTGCGAAGCCGCACGCCAATTTTGGGGGCTCGGCGCATCTTACTCCTGTGTCGTCACAGGCAACAACCAGGGAATTGACATCCGGCCCGCTCTGCCAAAAGATTATTCTGTAAGGGTCAAGCTATGAGCTCGCATTCACCGGCGATCGATATTCAAGGACTTACCAAGGATTATCCCGTCGGCTTTTGGCGCAAGCGCATGCGCCGGTCGCTGGATAATCTCTCGCTGCAGGTCCAAGAGGGCGAAATCTTCGGCTTTCTAGGACCAAACGGCGCAGGCAAAACCACCACTTTGAAGCTGCTGATGGGCCTGATCTTCCCAACGAGGGGGACGGCGAGCATTCTGGGCCGTCCGATCGACGACGTCGCCATGCATCGCGAAATCGGCTACCTGCCCGAGCAGCCCTACTTCTACGACTATTTGACGGCGCGCGAGTTGCTGGATTATTACGCACGCTTTTCCCGCTATTCGACCGCCGACCGCCGCACGCGCGTAGCGCGCGTGCTTGAACGCGTGGGTCTGACCGCGTCCGCGGACGTGCAGCTCCGGAAATACTCGAAAGGGATGTTGCAGCGTGCTGGCATCGCGCAGGCGATCATTCATGATCCGCGCGTGATTTTCCTGGATGAGCCCATGTCCGGCCTCGATCCCATTGGCCGCAGGGAAGTTCGCGACATTATTCTCGACTTGAAAATGCAGGGCCGCACGGTCTTCTTCTCCACCCACATCCTCTCCGACGCGGAAATGCTTTGCGATCGTGTCGCCGTGCTTCACCTTGGCAAATTGCGCGGCGTAGGTGCGCCCAGCACCATCGTTTCGATGGACGAACAGGGTATGGAGATCCTGTTTGAGCCCGGCGAGGGCCGCTCGCTCTCGGCGTCGTTGGCGCAACGCGCCACGCCAGTTGGCGGGCGCTATCGCTTGGACGTTCGTGAAGCGGAGTTGTACAGCGCGCTCGACCAGCTGCGCGATTGCAACGCCCGGATTCTGTCGGTCGCGCCGCTGCGACCCACTCTTGAGGATTACTTCATGCGCTTGGTGGAACGCCAGCCGGAGCAGCCCACTGCGCCCGTGGAGGCGAGCACTCGATGAGCACCATGTCCGGAGTAGTGGCGGTCAACACGTTTCGCGAAGCGGTGCGCGATCGCGTTCTCTACAACCTGGTTTTCTTTGCCCTGCTGATGATCGGCGCCGCCATTCTGGTGGGACAGATCTCCATCGGTATCGACCGATTGGTGATCGTCAATCTGGGTCTTTCGGCCATTTCAATCTTCGGCCTGGTGATGGCGATCTTTATCGGCGTCGGCCTAGTCTACAAGGAAATGGAAAAGCGCACGCTTTACAGCCTGCTGGCCAAGCCGATTCGCCGCTGGGAATTTCTGGTGGGCAAGTATGCCGGGCTGGTGCTCACGCTGGCGATCAACACGGCGTTCATGACCATCGGCTTGGCTGCGGCGCTATTCTATGTGGGACGCCCGTTCGTTCGCTCCGACGCTTCGATTCTGGTCGCCGTGTATTTCATTCTGCTCGCGCTGGCTCTGGTGACGGCCATCGCGCTGTTCTTCTCGTGCTTTTCTAGCCCCATGCTTTCGACTTTGTTTACGCTGGGAATATACGTGGCCGGCATCTTTGCCGGCGACATTCGTAATTTCGGCGCGCTGACGAAAAATCCTATGATGAAAGGCGTTACCAGCGCGATCTATTATCTGGTTCCGAATTTTCACAACTTCAATTCCATCGCCGCCGCGGCCCATGGCGAGCCGATTCCGTTCGCGCTGATTTGGCAGAACACGCTCTACGCTCTGCTGTATATCGTCCTTCTGCTGGTCGCATCGTCGGCGGTGTTTTCGCAGCGCAACCTCAAGTGAACGCCTCCAGCCATCGTCGACCCGTTTGGATCGCCATGATGGCGATTCCCGTTCTGTTTGCGTTACTTTTCGTTCTGCAGACGCGCATCGACGCACGCGCCCAAGCGGAAGCGCAGGCACAAGAGGAGCTGATGCTCCGCTCGCCAGCCGCTATCGAGAAAATGAGCCTGGGCTACAATTCTCTGCTCGCCGACGTTTACTGGACGCGCGCGGTGCAGTATTACGGTGAACGCTTCGCCACTCCGCACGCGACTTTCGGCCTTCTGTGGCCGCTGCTCGACATCTCCACGACCCTCGATCCCAAGCTCCTGCCCGCTTATCATTTTGGCGCGATCTTTCTTTCCCAATCGGGCAACTCGGGAGCAGATCGCCCTGATCTCGCCGTCAAATTAGTCAAGCGCGGGATTGCCGCCAATCCCAAACGCTGGGGACTCTACGCCGATCTCGCTTTTCTCTACTACTGGCATTTTCAAGACTATAAAGACGCCGCAGCCGCCTACCTCGCGGGATCGAAGGTCGCGGATGGTCCAGCGTGGATGCCCATCATGGCCGCGCGAATGGAACAGAAGGGTGGCTCCATCGATACTTCGCGCTTAGTTTGGTCGCAGATCTACGAATCGAGCGCCAATGAGAAGATTCGCAAGATGGCGCTCGACACGCTGAAAGGCCTGAAGGCAGAAGAAGACGAAGCTGATCTCAACAATCTCGCCGATCAGTACCGCCAGCGATTCGGCCGCTTTCCGTCTTCGTTTGCTGAGATGCGCGACGCCGGCCTTCTACGTGGAATTCCGGTCGATCCCGAAGGTTACCCATATGTTCTTGGGGCAGACGGAAAAACGAGTCTCGATCCGCACAGCCCGGTTGTAATCCCGGAAGTGCCAAAGACTCCTCCGCCGTTGCCAAAGGATTAGGCGCTCGCTGCGGGACGGCACCTTCATCGGTACGCTTCACGCCAGGCGAAAAATCCCGGCGGGCGCTTTCTTTTCCCTTAAAACAGGTAAAATGAGTGGCGAAGCACCACCAACCCTTCCAGCAAGGACGTGATTCTTACCGCTATGCCTCGCGACTCGATTATTGCGCCATTGCTGGCTGCGATCTTTTCGATCGGGCTGATTGGGCTAGCCATTCCGCCGTGCGCGACTGCGCAAGAGTCGTCCGTGGACGCCTCGCCACTCGATTCCAGCGTTCCGCCGCCCAGCAGAGCGGAAATGGACGAACGCAGCCGCAAGCTGATCGCGAATCAACACGTTGACGACAGTGCGCTCGATTCCTACGAGCGCGTCGAGCATTGGGTGGACCACTCCGGCGGCCAGCATCCGCGCATCCTTGATGACCGCACCTATCGCGTGGTACCGACCGGCGGCGGCACGATGAAGATACTGCTGAAGGACCACGGCGCCGGCGTCAGCCCCGACGAGTACCGCCACCAACTGGAAGCCTGGAAAGAAGTGTTGGAGATGATGACCGCGCCGGACAGCGAGAAAGGAAATACCGCCCGCGCCAAGTACGAAAAGCGAGAGCGCCAGCGCGCCCAATTCGTCAACGCCGCGGAAAACGCCTTTGTGCCCAAATGGCTCGGCCGCCAGGCTGTTGACGGCCACACTTGCGACGTTTTCGATCTGCTTCCGAATCCCGACTTTCACCCCAGTTCGATCTTTGAAAGCGCGCTGGCCCACGTGACCGCGAAAATTTGGCTCGATCCGCAAAGCGATCAGATGGTCCGCGCGGAAGCTTGGGTTACCAGCGATATTTCGTTCGTAGCCGGAATCGCGGGTAAGGTGTATCGCGGCAGCCGTGTGGAAATAGACCAGACGCAAGTGGCCCCCGGTATCTGGCTGCCGGCGCATTATGAATACGATTTTACCGGCCGCAAATTTCTGTTCCCGTTCGCCGAACATCAAGTCATCAACGTGAAGGATTACAACCGAATCGGCACGCCACCAGAAGCTCTGGCGGAGGTGGAAACGGAGCTCGCCGACGGGAAGGGTCCTGTTCCCGATCCGTAGCTGGAAGCACGGTACGCAACTCCCAGACATCCTCGTCGAATGGCGCGAAGCCGGGCGACGGCGTCTTCGGGATCGGCCCCGAGCGTTACCTCGCGGCGGCCGCGATATCCTTCTCGATGGGTGCGCCCACCAAATTTCCCCACTCCGTCCACGAACCGTCGTAGTTCTTCACCCGATCGTAGCCGAGCAGATATTTCAGCACAAACCAGGTGTGCGAACTTCGCTCGCCAATGCGGCAATACGCGATCACTTCGCCGTTGCCCGTGATCCCCTTGCCTTGATACAGCTGTTTCAGCTCTTCCACGGATTTGAACGTGCCATCCTCGCGTGCCGCTTGGGACCAGGGAATATTCGCGGCGCCGGGAATGTGTCCGGCGCGTTGTGCGGTTTCGGTCATGCCGGGAGGGGCGATGATTTTCCCGGTGAACTCATCGGGCGAGCGCACGTCCACGAGCTGCCCGGTCTTCTTCTTGTCCACGACATCCGAAACTTCGTCTTTGTGTGCGCGGATCGATTCGTCCGGCTGGGTGGCTCGGTAAGTGGTGGGAGTAACCTTGGCGGAGTCGGTGGTCAGCGGCCGCTTTTCAGACTGCCATTTCTTTCGCCCTCCGTTCATCAGTCGCACATCCTTGTGCCCATAATATTTCAGCTGCCACAACGCGTAGGCCGCAAACCAATTGTTGTTGTCGCCATAGAGGATCACCGTCGTATCGTTGGCCACTCCCGACTGTCCCAATAGCCGCTCGAGCGCCGCTTTGTCGATCAAGTCGCGCCGGACGTTATCTTGCAACTGTGTCTGCCAATTCCAGCCTACCGCGCCCGCGATATGGCCCTGATCGTAAGCGGACGTGTCCACGTCCACTTCTATTAGCCGCACGTTCGAATCTTTGCCATGCTCCGCCACCCAATCCGTCGAAACCAAAACTTCCGGATGCGCATACTCGCTCATAGCCTTATGTCCTCCGTCGGTATTTCTTTCCGCTCTTTCGAATTCGCCATAAAACAAAAAACCCACCTGCCGAGTGGTCTGGCGGTGGGTTCTAAAATTGCCGAGCTAGATCTGCTGTTGGTTCTCTACTCGCCCGCGCCAGGCACACCGATGCGTCCCATACAACAGGACGGCCTCAGGGTGGGCTGGCAAATTCTCATTTCGTTCCGAGGATACACCCGAACTCCGTCAGCGACAAGGTGTTGCCACCGCGGTTCATTTAACAGAAGTTCGCTTAGATCGCTTTCAGCGCGCCATCGCCGCTGGATTCCAGCTCGATGCGTAGCAGCCAATCGAAATGAAATTTTTCCTTGGCGAGCCATTTCTCGAGCGCTTCGCGATCCGGCGCCTCGAATTCCACCAGCATTTTGCCCTCTTGCATGTTTACGAGCACCCGCAGGGCGGCGACGTCAGGTGCGGCATGTAGTTTCTTGGAAAGCTGTTCCGCTCCTTGCCGCGTCAAGCAGGCCAGCGTGTGCTGCGAGATGTAACGAGCCATTCGCTCCCCCGGGGTCAAACACTAAGATGTCTGCCGACCGCGCTCTGCAGACCGCGGCCCAAGCATGGGCCTTGCGCAGCCCACCTGTACTTTGGGCCAGTCGCATTTCAGCTACACGACCCGCAGCCGCGCAAGCCGAATTCACTTATAAACGATAGAATTTTGCGTGAATCATCAGGAGGTTGCAATGAAACGCCGTTTCTTGATTCTGCCGATTATCGCCGCGCTCGCGATGGCGACCTGTTCCGTCGCCCATGTGCTCGTAGGAACTCTCGCGGGTGTGGTGGTTGACGCGAACGGCCGGCCGGTGCCCCACGCCACCGTCACCTTGCAAGGGTCGTTTGGCGACCAGCCCAACGCCACCCATTCGGATTTGAACGGCCACTTCGCATTCGCCCGCTTTCGGACCGGCCAATACGATCTACAGGCATACTCTGACGGTTCATTCTCGCCATGGGTGAGGCGCATTACGATCCGTTCCCATCGGACGACTGAGGTCACGCTGCGCATGCCACCCAAAGCCGATGTTGTCGTAAACGTGCCTCGACACTGAACTGCTTCCATTCTCGAATAGGTACTAGGGCTCTCGTACTCTAGCGAATGTGCCATTCGCGCCATTGGTTCATCGCGGCCACGCCCACATCATGGGGCCGCGGGCTGGAAGCGGCGTTGCGGGGACGACGGTTCCCTTAAAGGAACCGGGGCACGCTCTCCAGCCCGCCGCACGCTAGCTGCGTGTATTCGCTGGCAAATCCAGCGATCTTAGCCGTTTGCCGCAAACAACGCCCGGACTGTCAACGGTGCGCCCGCCCCGTTTTACTTGAATGTGGCAGTAACGCTGTTGGTAATTATCAGCGTGACCGTGCAAGTATCGGTATCCGCTGGGCATTCGGTCGACGTCACGTTTCCACCCCAACCTGTGAACGTGTAACCGGATCCGGCGGTCGCCGTCAGAGTCACGGATGATCCGTAGATGTAATTGGCCGAACATTCGCCTGTCTGCGTTCCCAAAGTCAGCACGCAGTTCAGGCTTGCCAGGCTATCGGTCACCTTGCCCGAGCCGTTGCCTTGCAAGGACACCGTCAAATTCACCGTCGGCGCGGCCTCGGCAATGAACGCGTCCGGCATTACGTTGGTGTCGTTCGGCACCAAATTACTGGCCGACGACAGGAAACTAACGACGCGCCCGTCACCGCTCAGCGCCGGTACGATACTGTTTCCATTCGCGGGAGATGCTTGCGCACCCTGCGGTTGGCTTGCCAGGAAAGTATAGGTGGAGCAATCCGGCTCCGCGGATGTGATCGTCGTCGAAGCCACAACTCCCAGGCACGTGTTCCGAACAAATATGTTCTCCACACCGTTCTGAACGTTGGGACCTAAATTCGTCGCTTGGGTGGCAAAAGCAATAAACTGGCCCGTGCCGCAGGAAACCGTGACAGTTGTCGACGTAATACAGCCATTAACGCTGGGATTCTCTGAAAGCGCATTCCCCGGGGTCACTCCGTCTGCCGTAGACACAAGATTCAGTGAAGGCGCGCACTGCGACGGTGTGGTTATCGCCACGCCCGCGCACGTATCGCTCACGTACACCTGTTGCGTGGGCCCAATACCCGGAATCAAGTTCTGCGCGGTGGACGCAAAGGCCACGAAGCGCCCATCCTGCGATATCGAGGATTCACCGCTTGTTCCATCCGCCGGCGTCACTTGATCCGGTGAGGAGATGAGTTTGGTCGAGGGACTGCAAGTGCCTCCCAACCCATTAATCGTGGTTATGCAGGTGGATCGCTCGAAAACCTCCGGTGCCCCGCTCAGAAGCGAGCTCGAACTCCCGCCCGCCGTGTTCAGCAAGTTTGTGGCTTGGGAAGTAAAGGACACAAAAAGGCCGTCGTTAGCAATCGCAGGGCTGGAACTAGCTCCGTTCCCAGCGATGGGCGGCACGGAGCCGTCCTGCGTCGACACCAGATACGTAGTGGGAATGCAGGAGCCCGCCGCAGGAGGAACGAGGTTGCAGGTATTCCGCACATATACCTGAGGCGTGACGCCATCCACAGTCACTCCTGAAACCAAATTGGTCGCTAATGAAACGAATGCCACGTATTCGCCGTCTGGGCTGATCACTGGATCGTAGCTATTGGCGTTGCCGGGGGTTACGCCATCGGGAGCCACGGAAACCAGCGCAGCCGTTCCAGTCGAGCCGGTGACGCCGCATGAACTTGAAGTACTTGAAGACGTCGTTCCTGTCAGGCAGGCGGGCTGCCAATAAACCTGCTCGATTGTTCCGTTGACAGACGCGTAGCTCACCATATTGGTCGCCGTCGACGTGTACGCCACATGAGTGCCCGCGCTATCCAACGAAGGCTGATCGGCTGGTCCGTTCGGCAACGCCCCGCTAACGCCCAAGTTGACGAGCAGAGTGTTTGGTGTGCAACCGGTCGTGCTGCCGGCGCTCGCCGTGCCGTTCAGACACGTGTTGCGCACGAAGATCGCGGGCGCCACATTGGCTTGATTGTCCAGCAGGTTCGTGGAATCCGAAGCGAACGCCACATATTGGCCCGTGGTGCTCACCGATGGTCCTGAGTTGCTCAAGGACAGAACTCCGCCGCTCGCGCACGCGGCGAGGGTCCCGCAGATTCCGTTGTTGGCCTGCGTGCCGTCGTAGCCCCAATCCACCAGATCTGGAAGGCCCTCGATGTCCGTGGGGTTGATCGGAAGCGGCAGCACATTCGAGACGCCGCCGCCCGGCGCTGGATTCTCAACCTCCACCAGCGTCAGGCCGCCTTGCGTCAGGTCTCCGGCCGTCAGCGTGACGCTCACCTGGGTGGACGATGAATACGCGGTCGCACGCGGCGAGCCATTGATCAATATCGTCGAATTAGCAACGAAGTTCGTGCCGGTAAGGACGATCGAGGCGCTCGCGCTCCCCGCCACCACGGACGTCGGGGTCAGCGAAGTTAAACTCGGCACCGGATCGTCCACATCAAGCGGAAAAACATTCGACGCACCGCCATCGGGCGGAGGATTGTAAACGGTAATCGGCACGGTGCCACCGGTAGCCAAATCGCCCGCCGGGATCGATGCCGTGAGCGTCGTCGAATTCGAATAAGAGGTAGAAGCGGCGACGCCGTTGATCATCACTGTCGATTGCGCGACGAAATCCTCGCCCGAGATCGTCAGCGACAGCGCCGAACTGCCCGCCGCTACCGAAGTCGGCGATACTCCGGTGATCTTGGGAACCGCGCTGGGATTCGGATTAATGGTTAACGTGAGCGTAGGCGTGACGCCCCCACCCGGTTGCGGGGTGGAAACGCTAATGTAGGCGATCCCTGGGCTCGCAATGTACGTAGCCGGAATTTGCGCGATTAGCTGACCCGTGCTTCCATCGTAGGTGCTCACCAGCGTCGCGGATACGGCGCTGGAACTCCAGCTCACACTCGAGGAAGGTGTGAATCCCTTGCCCGTCACCGTCAGGTTGAACGTCGGCTCGCCCGCCTGGATGGTGGCAGGGCTGATCGAGATCAGCGTGGGCGCGGGAAAATTGATCTCTTCCTGGCAGCCCGCCGCGCACACCACCAGCGCAACTAGAATCAGTGCGCTAACGACACGAGATTTTACCCGGAAATATTTCACGTTAGATCCCAAGCCAAGACATTGCCCCGCAAGCAATCGTAGAGACTACTAAAGATGGCACCGCCGAGCAATCAGGATGCCTGAGGAAAATCGCTACCCAGCAAGCTCGCCTTCGCAAATCCTGGTGATCCGGCTGTTCCGAGCCGGCGTCCCGCACGGGTGCTGTCATGAAGCCGAAGTCCGTGGGCTGCATGCGCGATTTACTTGTGCCCGAAGCGGTACACCACGCCGCCCGAAAAGCGCAGCGAACCTCCGCCCGATTTTACGGGCGTAAAACTGGCGCCGCCAAAATCGGCCTCGACCAAACGAATCGACCAGTGACGCCAGCGGTTCCAGTCCAATCCGCCACCCACTTCCCAAGCTTTTTCGAACGTCGATGTAGTGTTCACGCCAAACCCGGCGAACGGCCCGGTGGTGATCCTCTCGTCCCCGAGACCATAAAGAGCGTGGCCGAACAAGGTCACCTTGCGGTGACCGAAGGGGTAGAGCGTGGGCCCAAGCATGAACGTAAATACCTGCGAGTCACCGGTGATCACGCCCTGATTCTTCAATGTGCCAGTGAATTCCGCTTCCGCGCCGAGCCAGTGGTAGATATTTCGATCTAACGACGCGTACGCCCCGCTGAAGTACGGCTTTGTCCCATCCGGCTGGTAATTGGACCGCGCCGTGAAGCCCGCGGAAAACTCATATTTCGGCGTCTGCCGCGGGACTTTCTTCAGAGGTGCTTGCGGCACCGGCGCCTGCACGGATTGCTGGGATTGGTCCTGCATTGGCGCGGAGGAGTCCTGCGCCAGCGCCGGAGCGATCCATAGCAACAATAGTCCGCCAAGCGCCACGATCCTTCGCATCTACAAAGTCCTCCTGTTTTTGCGTCACGCGCCGTAGCTTGGAAGCTGAGTGAGTCGCCGCGGGTTGGTTGCCTTCGGATCGCGCCAGCTCCGAGCAACCGGAATTCATCGGTAAGGAATATCGCAGAAGGAAAGCTGCGAGGGAAGAGAAAAGCCCCGGAAAACCGACGGCTGCCGGCTAGGGCAGCGACGCCGGCACCGGTTTGGAGTGGTGCTTCTTCGCCACTTCGCGCTCCACCAGTTCGCACAGGGCGCCGATCCGGGTAGTCTCCCGATGCGAGTGCAGGCGGCGCACCTGAACGGCGGCGATCAGGCGCCCGAGAAACGCGAACTCCCGCGCACGCCGATCATCATCCAAAAGATGATTGGCGTAGGTGTTGCCCACTAGAGACATCAATGCGTCGCGCTTCTCCACCTCTTCCACAAACGGCGCGGAGGGATCAGCGCTTCTCTCGCCCAGCAGGAAAATCGAATGCAGCAACGTTGGTTTGCAGGCGAATCGCAGATCGCCAGCGGCGGAGGACGCGAGCGGCAGCATGCGCTTCGAAAAGCTTTCCGAAAACGGCGCCAACTGTCCGTCTCCGCCGTACAGGGCGTGCACGGAATCCTGCCAGAGCGACAAATACGGATAGGCAGGCATGGCGTGAAACACACCATCGCATTCCGTTACGGCGACGATATCGTCGGAAAGCGCAGCGTGCCCGCGCAGGGCCAGCGCCGCAGCCAACGTCGATTTGCCCGCTCCCGGCGGCCCCGCAAACGCTGCCGCTCTGCCGTTGAAGTCAACGGCGCTTGCGTGCAAACACGTCACACCGCGCAGCCGCAGCAAATACCCAAACACGGGACCAAGAAGGTAGGTCGCGGTATCTTCCAGCGTCAGTCGCTCCGGCCACTGCGCCCACACTTCATCGCCATTTGCGCTCAGCCAGAAACGCGTCCCATCGAAGTAATCCATCCGCAGCAGTGCTCCGCCTTCGATCTTCCAGACGCGGAAAACCGGCTCGCCGGATTCCAACCGATACGAGCTGGTAAAAATCACTTCTCCACCACACGCCGGATTCAGCTGCTCCGGTGGGGCGCTAACGCCAAGATGAAGGGACACGTCTGCGTCTTCGCAAGGAGCGATTGCAGCTTCCAATCCAGGCAGGGAACAAGTCGAGCGGACTCGGAGACCGAAGATTAGGTAGGCGAAATCCAATTCGCGATCGCTAACGTGATCGTCCGGATTTACGATGCGGCCGTCTTAATGTTTGGCGAGAACCCGCCGGAATCATACTGGCCATACTGACCGAGGGCTTTCGTGAGGTCCCGCACGGTGCCGTAAACAGTCAGCACCGGCGGCGTATACGGCTTCTTCGGTGCTGGTTTTCCGGCCTTATCCATTACTGACCTCCGCCATCAAGTTATACCGGATGCGTCCCGAATGCCGCAACCAGTAGTTCAAACACAACGGACGTATCGCCGTTTCCACCTCCGTGGACGCTATGTCCGCTAGCGGCGCACGGTACGCCGATTGTGGCACGAAGCGCTCCATCTCTTCGCTCCATGCCGCTCCATCGATCAGTGCTGCTGCTTCCCGGCGCACCTCGTCCAGATGTGACTTCCCGGCGAACGGGGCCTTCGGTCTGAGTCGAATTTTCTCCGGAAGGTGGCCGGCCATCGCCTCGCGCAGTATCGTCTTTTGGAAACACCACGGAAAAGACGGCACTGCCAATAAATAGTTAATGATGCGCAGATCCAGGAAAGGGTAACGCACCTCGATCGGAGACTGGGTTACACCGGCATCGTTGAACTCGAAGAGCTGGGTCCAATGCGGCAGACACATCGATGCGTGCGCCCTCGGCTTTACCGCATGACGCGAGGGCAGGATGGGCGCGGTCCCCCGCCGCCAGCGCTCTTGGGCATTCACGCGCCTGGCGAAATCGGGGGCCAGCCAACTCGGATAACGCGAGGCCTCGGAATTGGCTCCGACGGCCGTTTTCACCCGCTGGCGAATTCCGCGCCACGGGAACTTCCGCACGCGCAAGAATCGCGGCAGGTCGGCGCACAGCCGGCCCCACTCTTCGTTTTGCAGCAAGCTCCGCAGGTAGGGCAGCATTTGAAACAACATCAAATTGTCCGGACCTTCGCCATTGAACACCACCCGGCACTCGGAGGCCATCGCCGCGAATTGGTCCAGGTGCCCGGCCATCAGCGGAGCGCCCGCCGGTTCAGGACTACGCAATACCGGATCGTCCCAGCGTTCAAACGGCCGCACTCCGTCCCGTGATACACATCGAATGGGAATGCCCAGAAATTCGGCTACGTGGCGTGCGGCCACAGCGTCTTGATCCCCCAACGACTTATCGTGAGTGACCGTGTAGGCGCGCAGCTTCCCACGAGGGCCGCGTTCAGGAGAAAGCGCACGGGCCGTGGCAGCAAGGGAGGAAGAATCGAGCCCACCGCTGAGCAGCACTCCTACTCGTCCGCCACGCAGCCGGTCCGCCACCGCATTGCGCAAATGCACCTGAAAGTTTTCGACGTACTCGTCGGCGCGCTTGTGGCGTATCCGCCCGTCCACAGGGATCGACCAATAGCGCCGAATGCGCAGCCCTTCGGCCGAAACGTGCAGAAAGTGCGCGGGTGGCAATCGGCGGATAGCGCGAAACGTGGTGGTGGCCGGATCGCAGTTCAGACCAAAGAGAAGGAAATCCGCAATCGCCGCTTCGTTGAGTTCGTCGGGAACGTCCGGGTGCATGCGCACGCAATCTAGCGTGTTGCTGAACAAGAAAAAGTCGCGGTGCTCGGTAAAGTAAAAGGGCTTAATTCCCAGGTGGTCTCGCGCGCAGAAAAGCGATTTCCGCCGCGCGTCCCAGATGCCGAAGGAGAAATCGCCGCGCAGCCGCTCCAGGCAGCTTTCTCCCCAGGCCGCGTACGCGTGCAGGATCAACTCGGAATCCGGGGCATTCCGTGCCGGACGGCGTCCAGCTCCCGCTAGCTTCGAATGCAGCTCAGCGCGAGCATCCAGCCGCGCATCCGCCGTGATCCAAAACTGCCCGTCAACTGCCATGGGCTGACGCTCGTGAGCCGTTTCGTCCGTAGTCCGAAGCATCGCGTGGCCGAAACCTGCGGGCCCGCCCGCCCAGACTTCCTGGCCGTCGACCCCGCGAAACGAGAGATAGCGCGTGAGGGCGCGAAGCAGCACCCCGTTCACCGGAGCCCCATCCGTCCGCAGGATTCCAACGATGCCGCTCATCGAACTTGCGTCTCCAGCGCTGTCATGCGGCTCTCGAACGGCACGAAATCACTTCCGTCGGCGGTTCGGTCGTCTAGCACGACACCGTCCAACTCAACCCAGGCATGCGCCTGGAACTGTCCGTTTTGTTTGCGTCCGCCGATGCGCAGGTCCGCCGCGATGCCGCGCCGCCGAAGCAGCCACCACAGGGCAAGTGAGCGGTCCAGGCAGTTCGTTGTAAACGGCAGATGCCGTGCCGCGGCAGATTCCCAGCGGCCGATAGCATGCGCGAATTCAATTTCGGGGCGTCGCGAGAGTCCATTGCGCACCGCAGGAGTCAGCCTCTCGATGGCGGTCTTGCAACGGCGGAATCCGATGGCATGCAAACTCACGCGGGCGGCGGTCAGCGCGCAAGCTGCTTCCAGCACGATTCCGCGCGCGTCGCTGCTCGTGCGCCAAAACCGTTGCCAGGTGTGCATCACAGACTTCAACCCGCCACCTCGTGGAAAGTCGCGTGCCGCCTGGGAGAAGCCGCGGCACGGCTGAGATCGAACTCCTGAAGGGACCCTCTACAGGTGCTCCGCGGCAACCTGCGGCGGACAGTTGGCCTCGCGGCTCATTCGTTCACAACTTCTATGAGCCCTTGTTCGCGCATCTGTCGCAGTAGATCCAGCAGGTCCCGTTCGCACTGCTCCGGCTGCACTTCGTACTCGTCGAGCAAGGCGTCGCGAATTTCGACCACTCTTTTCGCTTGCTGCACCAAATCCCACACACGCGCACCCACCGGATCGAGTCCGTAATAGACGGTGTTTTTCATGTTTAGGATCGCGGCTTCGTCACCAAGCGAGCAGGACACATGATCGCGCGTGGCGCCTACGATCGAAGACACCGAGAGAGGTCGGTCCATTGAAGCCGCCAGCTTCCTTCAACCTAGATCAGGCAGGACATCTATCGCGCTGACCATCGATCCGATCAGGCAGCGCCGATCCGCGAACCCTGCTCACCCAGAGTTCGCGACCGAGCCACCATTGTACTGTTCCCGCAGGCGCGCAGCAACGGGCCGGTTTTGCCGCTGATGCGCGGCTTCGCAAATGTTTCGCTGCGGTGTCATGAGGCCTGCGCCAGGAGTGACCAGCGGCGGTGACGGGCGCGTGACCTAAAACCGTGGCTCTGATACGCTTTGTTTCGCGGCCGTCGTCCAGACGCCGCCCCATTCATGCGACCGAACCACATCTCGCGCGAATATCCTAAATGAACTGGGCGCGCCGCATTCTGGTGCACGCCTCGGAAAGCGCCTGGCTGCGCGACCACGCGCCACGCCTCGGGTTCGTGCAGCGCGCTTCGCAGCGATTCTTGCCCGGCGAGCGGCTCGACGATGCGCTCGCCGCCGCCCGCCGCCTGGCCGAAAACGGCGTATCTTCGCTGATCACTCACCTCGGCGAAAATGTTCGCGACCGCTCCGAAGCGGAAGCTGTGACGCGCGACTATCTCGGCATTCTCGAACGCATCCACGCCGCGGCGCTTCCGTCTGAAATTTCCGTGAAGCTCACGCAGCTGGGTCTCGACGTGGACCGCGAGTTCTGCTTCGCCAATCTCACGCAGCTGGTGGAAGCCGCGGGGAGAAGCACGAGCAACGGAGCCGCAGGCCGAAACTGTGTATGGATCGACATGGAGCAAAGCTCCTACGTTGACGCTACTCTCGAACTCCACCGCCGGGCACGCGAGTTGCATCGCAACGTCGGCGTGTGCGTGCAAGCCTATCTGCGCCGGACGGTGCAAGACGTGACCTCGCTCGTTTCTCTGGGCGCGAGCGTTCGGCTGGTGAAAGGCGCTTACAGCGAGCCGCCGGAAATCGCCTTCGAGAAAAAATCCGAAGTCGACAAGAATTTCTTCCGCATGGCGCAGACTCTTTTGTCGCCGGAAGCACGGAGCGGCGGAGTGCGCGCCGTGATGGGCACGCACGATCGCGCGCTGATTGCCCGCATCACCGATTGGGCCGCGGCGCAAGGCATCGCCAAAGATCAGGTCGAATTCGCCATGCTTTACGGCATTCAGCGCGCCGAGCAACTTCGCCTCGCCAGCGAAGGCTTTCGCAGCTGCGTGCTGATCTCTTTCGGTTCCTACTGGTTCCCGTGGTACATGAGGCGGCTCGCCGAGCGTCCAGCCAACGTACTCTTCATTGCCCGCAACCTTTTCGCGAAATAAATTCTGATTCGCCGGAAGCCGTGCAACGGGGCGTACAATTTCGATGTGATTCATATTTCGATCGCCGATCGCGTTTTCATCCTCACCGGCGCGGGCGTGAGCGCCGAAAGCGGCATTCCCACGTTTCGCGGCGCGGGAGGCCTTTGGCGCAACCACCGGATTGAGGAAGTTGCTTCTCCGTACGCGTGGCAGCGGGATCCGCGGCTGGTGTGGGAGTTCTACTCGATGCGCCGGCGGGTCGCTGCCGCTGCGCGTCCCAATCCCGGACACGAAGCGCTCGCCAAGGTTGAAGAATCGTTGCAGGACCGCCTGTTCCTGTGCACCCAGAATGTGGACGACCTGCACGAGCAGGCCGGTTCCCGCCGCGTGGTTCACATGCACGGCGAACTTTTCAAAAGCCGGTGCGACCGCTGCGACCGCGCTCCCTTTGAAGATGTGGAAACCTACGAGCCGCCGCGCCCCATTCCGCGCTGCCATTGCGGCGGACAGATTCGTCCGCACATCTGCTGGTTTGGAGAAACGCCGCATAGCCTGGACGAAATTGGCGAAGCGCTGGATGGCTGCACCACGTTTATCGCCATCGGAACTTCTGGCTCCGTGGAACCCGCCGCGAGCTTCGTGGCGCGCGTTCGCGGACGCGCCCGCACCATTTACATCGGTCCGGAAGAACCCGCGAACAGTTTCGCCTTCACCGATTGCTATTGGGGCAAAGCCGGCGAAATGCTGCCGCAAATCTTCCGCTGCGACTGAAAATCCGGCGTACACTCGGCCACCTGCGAGGCGAAAATGAGACTCTCCAGCATGGTTGCGGCTGCCGTTCTGTCTGTGGCAGGAAGCTGCCTGGCGCAAACCTCGCCGGCGCTCTGCCCCCGCCACATGGAGACTCCTGAGTACCCGATCATCGCCCGGTTCGCGGGCATTTCGGGGAAAGTGGTTCTTCGCGTCACGATTGGCGCGGACGGCTCTGTGATAAAAGCCGCGGCAATAGAAGCGAAGCCCATTCAAATGCTTGACGACAGCGCCATCGCAAACATCCGTCAGTGGACTTTCGCCAAGCCGCCGAAGGCGCCGTACGTCGAAACGATCGTTTACGACTTCGAATTCGACCATTCGCTGCCAGCCGAGGGCGGAGAGGGCCATTACCCGGCCATCACCAAAGTAAGTTTCGATCTGCCCGACCGCGTGACCGTGCGAACCAACCTGGAAATCATCGACTGATGCACGGTGAGCCTGGGAACAGGTGCGGTCTTGCCGATCATCGCTGGGAGAGAGCCGGCGAGTTGCTGCCGCAAATCTGGGGCTGCGACCACGAATTCGAGGCGTAAAAACGAAAAAAGAAAATGCACCGGGAAGTTCCGCCCTTGCATGCGCTCGGTCGTTTGTTTTCTGTGACTTACGTGTGCGCGAGGTCGATTGACCGTTCCGCCCCTTCGGAGGTGATTCGGGAGTCGTAAGTGGTGAGTAGTGAGTGGTGGCAACGATGGGTTATTGGCAAGGCCGAAGGCCTCGCACGTAAAGAGCCGCAATTCCGGCGGCGTCCGAAACCAGACGCCGAGATCCGGGTACGTCGATCGAAGCGGAAGTTCGCGATTAGAATTCTGGGCGTGATTGCGGCGGACAAAAGTAGGGACACGGTGTGGCGTGGAAGCGCGGCTGAGTTGAGGGGCGGGAGTGCGCGTCATGTTGTTCGCCGCTTACATCGCGACTATTCCCCCTTTTAGGCGATCTCGCACGATACGGTTGGGCACTACTGACAAGCAGCCGGTCAAAGTTGCTGGCAGCTGCTGGTGCTGGAGGTTTCGCCGAATTTTTGATACACGCCGCATCGCGATTCGACGCTAGCAGAATGCAAAGAGGAGAAGCTACTGGCCGGAAGTACAGGTTTGGGCCACGCCGGCGGAACGTCACACTTCATGTTTTAGAAGCCAGACTATGAGGGAGCGAATTGTTGCAGACCGATGCGTCAACAGGGATCGGATTGGGCAGAAGGCGAAGAATCTGCGCGGCACCGGGCAGCGGCCCTGCACCAGCAGAGGAATGCGTTTCGGTAGAGGGAGGAGCGCGATTTCAGGCTGGCGAGTTCGTTGCAACCGGAGAAGACCTGCTGCATCTGATCTTGCTGCGCATTCCATCGAGAGCCTAGAATTCTTTCGGGCGAGAATCCGGATCAGTTATGGGAAAGCCAATTTTATTGAGTGTAGATGACGACGCCGACGTGCTGCGTGCGATCGAGCGCGACCTGCGGACGAAATACGGAGCCGATTACCGGGTGATCGGCACGGACTCGCCCCAGTCAGCGATCGGCTTACTAAAGCAGTTGAAAGTGCGCAACGACAATGTGGCTCTGCTGCTGGCCGATCAGCGCATGCCTCAAATGGATGGAGTGACCTTCCTACAAGAGGGAATGCGGATTTTTCCGGAGGCGAAGCGCGCGCTGCTGACCGCGTACGCCGACACCAATGCCGCGATCAGCGCTATCAACCAGGCCGGAATCAACTATTTTTTTATGAAGCCGTGGGATCCTCCCGCCGAGCATCTCTATCCACAACTGGACGACCTGCTCGACGACTGGCGGGCGACGTACAAGCCGTCGTTCGAAGGGATTCGCGTGCTGGGGACGCGCTGGTCGCCAAAATCGTATGAGTTGCGGGATTTTTTGGCGCGCAACCGCGTGCCCTACCAGTGGATCGATGTTGAACTTTCGGCGAACGACCTGGAAACGAAGCAACTGCTGGAAGCTCTGGGACCAGAGGCCGCGAATCTTCCGATCGTGCTTTTCCCCGACGGCACGAAACTTCTTGAAAGCGGTCCCGCACAAGTGGCCCAAAAAGTCGGCTTCCCGACCCGCGCACAGACCAATTTCTACGATCTTGCGATCATCGGTGGCGGGCCCGCCGGATTGGCCGCGGGGGTTTACGGCGCTTCGGAGGGGCTGCACACGGTGATCGTGGAACGGGAGGCTCCGGGCGGGCAGGCCGGGATGAGCTCGCGAATCGAAAATTATTTGGGCTTCCCGACCGGTCTGAGCGGGGGCGACCTGGCGCGGCGCGCTGTGGCACAGGCCAAGCGCTTCGGAGTGGAGATTTTATCGCCGCAAGAAGTGGTTGGAGTGCGGACGGAAAGCCCCTACCGGTTTCTGAAGCTCGCCGATGGGACGGAATTCTCGTGCCACTCGCTGCTGATCGCCACGGGAGTGCAGTGGCGGCGCCTAGAAGCTCCGGGCATCGATCAATTGCAGGGGGCCGGCGTGTACTACGGCGGAGGGTCGACCGAGGCTCTCTCTTGCAAGGGGGAGATCGTCTACGTAATCGGCGGCGCCAACTCGGCGGGGCAGGCGGCCATGTATTTCGCGAAATACGCCGAGCGCGTGGTCATCGTTGTTCGCGGCGCGTCACTTTCGAGCTCGATGTCGCAATATTTGATCGACCAAATCGCGGAAACGGCGAACATCCAGGTTTGGGCGAACGCGAGTGTGGCCGAAGCACACGGAGACACTCGCCTGCAGGAGATTTCGTTTCTTTGCGCCGACACGGGGAAGATCGAGCGCGTGAAGGCAAATGCCATGTTCATTTTTATTGGCGCGATGCCGCGAACCGATTGGCTCGGCGAGCTGATCGAACGGGACAGCCACGGATTTATTCTCACGGGGCCCGATCTGATTCGGGAGGGCCAGCAGCCCAAAGGCTGGAATCTTGAGCGCGATCCATTCCTGCTGGAAACGAATGTGCCGGGGATCTTTGCCGTGGGCGACGTGCGGCACGGCTCGGTAAAGCGAGTCGCGTCGGGAGTGGGTGAAGGATCCGTTGCAGTACAGTTCGTTCACAAATATTTGAGCAAGGTGTGATGATTCAAACCGCCGAACTTCTGAAAGTGCCGGTTTTCGCCGGCTTGCCCGACGAGCAGATTGAGTGGTTCGTCGCCCGCGCGCAGGATTTGCAGCTCAAAGCCGGCGAAATGTATTTCCGGGAGGGCGATCCGGCCGACGCGATGTTCGTGATTCTGGAAGGGCAGATTCAGGTGCGCGGAGAAATCGGAGGCGAAACGGTCGTCTTTGTGCTCACTCCCGGCCACGTAACGGGAGTGCTGCCGTTTTCGCGGATGAAGCAGTTCACGGTGGGCGCCCGCGCATTAACGGATGCGCGGATTCTGCGCTTTCCCTCGGCGCAATTTCCCGACCTGATCCGGACGATGCCGGAGCTGACCGAGCGGCTAGTGGGATTGATGTCGGACAGAATCCGCGAAACGACGAGGCGCGAGCAGCAGCGCGACCGGCTCGCGTCGCTCGGCAAACTTTCAGCGGGATTGGCGCATGAGCTGAATAATCCCGCCTCGGCCGCCAAGCGCGCGGCGCAGCAGTTGCGACAAGTACTGATCAAAATACGCGATGCCAGCCAGGAACTCGGGAAGCGTGGACTGACTCCGGAGCAAAAAGCGGAAATCCTGAAGCTCGAATCGCAATTCGCGCAGAACGACAATTCACCGCCGCCCGATCCCCTGGCGAAAAGCGATCTGGAGCAGCAAATCGACTCGCTGCTGCGAAGTCATGGACAGAACGACCTTTGGCAGATGGCCGCAGACCTGGCGGAGCGCAACATTCAGCCCCAGGCGCTCGAGTCGTTGTTCGCGATGCTCGAACCAGACACGGCACGCGCGGCCCTGGTGCGGATCGCCGCGTGGGTGGAAGTTTCGACCCTGCTGAACGAAATCGAAAGCGGCACTTCGCGTATTTCCGATCTGGTCCGGGCCATCAAAGAATATACGTACATGGATCAGACGCCCTTGCAAAACGTGGAAATCGTGAAGAGCCTGGAAACAACGCTCACGATCATGAACCACAAGCTGAAGCATGGCGTAACGGTGATTCGCGAATACCAGAGCGTCCCGCTGCTCGTAGATTCCTTCGGCAGCGAACTCAATCAGGTGTGGACGAACCTTATCGCGAATTCGGTCGACGCGATGCACGGGCAGGGCGAGCTGCGAGTGAAAACTTATCGGGATGAAGACTGCGTGGTCGTCGAGATTGGTGACAACGGCCCAGGCATTCCGGCCGATGTCCTGCCGCACATTTTCGAGCCTTTTTTCACGACGAAGGGAGTGGGCGAAGGGATGGGGCTGGGGCTCGATACTGTGCAGCGAATCGTCAAGAAGCATCGCGGCAACGTGCAAGTCAGCTCGAAACCCGGCGATACGCGCTTCCAGGTATGGCTACCTCTGGGCCAGAGCAAGTCCGCATCCTAATAAGCGTCGCAATGCCCGGAAGCTTCTTCTGATTTCTTTTCGTGCGCGCAAGTCTCGAGGTAGGCCGGGCCGCGGGCCGGGCCACTATTGGAACAGCAAATCCGATACTCACGGATTTCTGGTCTAACAAGCGCTGAGCGCCGCGATCACAAACCGCGGATGTGGCGGACTCAAAACAGCAACACCGGATCCTAGACCGGCGAACTTGCCACGAGCGAGAAGTGAGAGCGCGGCGAATCCTGGCCGGTTGGCTGGGCCGTGGCAGGTGCCGAGTGATTCAATTTGTGAGAGGTGCGACGCGCCGAGGACTTCGACGCGGTGGCGTGCCGGGCTTTTGGCAAATCGGGTTCGCGGGGCATGCATGAAAAATTTCTTTGAAGCGGCAAGCGTGGAGGAAGTGAAGGCACGGATCGCGCTCCTGAGGCCGGATAGCGAGCGGCTGTGGGGCAAGATGAATGCGGCGCAAGCTGTTGCGCATTGCGCAGCGGGTTTGGAATTGGCACTGGGGGACGAGACTCCGCCGCGAATGTTCGCGGGCCGGCTGATCGGGTGGATTGTGAAGCCCTTGGCACTCAAGGACGACGAACCGATGCGGCGAAACTCGCCGACAATGCCGGGACTTGTTGTGCAGGATGAACGGGACCTGGGACTGGAAAGGGAACGGTTGCTGGGACTGATCGATCGCTTTGCCGCGGCTGGACCAGCGGGGTGCACCAAGCATCCGCACGGCTTTTTTGGGCGGCTAACGCCGGAGGAGTGGGCGATCCTGACGTACAAGCACTTGGATCATCATTTGCGGCAGTTTGGGGTTTAGCACCGAAGGACGTTGAGTCCAGTGGAGAGGTGGGTTTTTACGGCCGCGTTGGGCCAAACTCGCTGGTAGCCGGCCAATCGGACATTTGGTCCGGCTGAGAGCAAACTTCGGGTATGCCCGTTAACCAGTCCGTGCAGCAAAAAATTCAGCGTAGGACGCAGGCGGTCAGACGTTTGCGGTCGCTTGACCGCCTCAATGGCAACAGCCAGAGTGCGAGCGGAGCTTTAGCGGGTGCGTTCGTCTTTTTCGATTTTGCCGTCGCGGAGGCGGATGGTGCGGTGGGCGTGGAGGGCGATATCGGGCTCGTGAGTGACTAGGATGATGGTGTTGCCGCTCTCATGCAGGCGGGCGAAGAGGGCCATGATTTCCTCGCCGGTGGCGGAGTCCAAATTGCCGGTGGGCTCGTCGGCGAGCAGGATTGAGGGATTGTTGACCAGGGCGCGAGCGATGGCGACGCGCTGGCGCTGGCCGCCGGAAAGTTCGTTGGGCTTGTGGGTCATGCGTCCGGCGAGATCGACTTGGTGCAAAGCTTTTTTGGCGCGCTCGAGGCGCTCCGGGGCCGGCGTGCCGTTGTAGATCATGGGCAGCTCGACATTGTGAAGGGCCGTGGCGCGCGGCAGGAGGTTGAAGGTCTGAAAAACGAAGCCGATCTCGCGATTGCGAATGTACGCGAGTTCGTCATCGTCGAGCAGGCTGACCAAGCGACCGGCCAGCCAATACGATCCGCTCGTGGGCGTATCGAGGCAGCCGATCAGATTCATTAGCGTGGATTTTCCGGAGCCGGACGGGCCCATGATGGCGACGTATTCGCCTTTGCGGATCTGCAGGTCCACGCCGCGCAGCGCGTGCAGTTTCTCGGCGCCCATCTCGTAGGTCTTCCACAGTTCTTCCGTCTGGATGACGATACCGGCGTCCACCAGATCCTGGCGGAAATTTTGCGAGACGGCTTCTTCAACCCCCATGTGCATTGGGCTCCTGATTTGTGCGTTGCGCGGCTGCGCCGCCGGTGACTTCTTATTATCGCTCGCTATTACACTCGCAGCCCAGCGCTGCGGTAAACAGAATTCATCGCACAGTTCCGGGTTTCACTTCCGCGCGTGCCGCACTGTTAGCTGGTCGAATTGTCAATGTTGACGGAGGCGGCGGAGTTGTCGATTCTCACTTTGGTGCCGGGCCGCAGGGTGCGAAGCGCGTTGTAGCTGCCGGTGACGATCACGTCGCCGGGCTGCAATCCTTTGGTCACTTCGATATCGGTGACGCCAGTGATGCCGGTCTGCACCGGGATGAACTGCGCTTTGCCGTCGCGAATCACGAACACGCCCTGAATTTCGGTGGCATTGGCCGGATTATCGTTGGCAGCTGCCAAGGTCACATTGCCGGACTGGCCGTCTTTAGCTTCGTCCAGTTCTTCCTGGGTGCGCTCGGCCAGCGCCTGGATGGGAATGGTCAGCACGTTGTTCTTGTGGGCCGTCTGAATTTTGGCTGTGGCGGAAAGCCCGGGACGCAGGGACTTCGGTGGATTATCGAGCGTGACCACGACTTTGAAATCGCGGGCCTGCTGGGTGTCAGGAGTGGTCTCCTCCATGGCGGCCTCGCCGGAGGTGCGCAGAATGCCGAGCTCGCCCACTTCGGTTACGTGCCCCTTGAAGGTTTTACCGGGCAGCGCGTCGATGGTTATGGTGGCCGGCTGGCCGTCTTTCACGGTAGTGATGTCGGTCTCGTCGACCATCACTTCGGCGGTGACCACGCTCATGTCGGAGATGGTCATCAAGAAGCTGCCCTGAGCGTTTTGAATGCCGGGCACCACGTTTTCTCCCAAGCGGACAGCGACGTAACTGACGATTCCAGCGATCGGCGCGCGATAGACGGTCTTGTTCAAAATATCTTGCTGATAGGTAAGCATGGCGCGATCCTGGGCCAAGTTATAGCGCGCCTGATTACGCGAAGCGCGGCTTGCAGCCAACTGCGCCTTCGCCGCCGTGACGGAGGCGACCGCGCCGCTATAGGTGGCCTTGCTGGCGTCGTAATCCTGCTTGGCGATCAGCTGGTCTTTGTACAACTCCTGAGACCGCTGCCAATCGAATTTGGCTTTTTCAAGGCTGGCTTGCTGCTGCTGCAAGGTGGCGACGGCTGAGTCGTAGTTGGCCTCTGCCACGTTCAAAGCGGAGGTGGCCGCGTCGATGGTCGCTTTTTGGGCTTGCACGTCCGCTCCGGGCTGCACGTTGTCCAGCCGAAGCAGGACGTCGCCTTTATTGACCGCCTCGCCCTCTTGCACGGCGATCTGGGTGATGCGGCCCATGCCTTCGCCTAGCACGTTGGTGTAATTCTTCGGGCGGATCTCACCGGAGGCGGTGACGACGGAGGTCAAATCCTGGCGAATGGCCTGTCCGGTCTGCACTGTGACCATGCCGGCGTTCATCTTGTAAACGCTGTACCAAACGATCCCGATTGCGGCTACGCCCGCGCAGGCCCCGATAGCCACCCTTTGCCAAGTCTTCATCGCACCAACCTTCGGAGTGAACGTTGCGAGCCGGATGGCCGGCCCACCAGGTAAATACGCGCAGGCGGGACAGAATGTTTCGCGCTTCGGAGATGTAATTGTACAAAAGGGAGGGATCGCGGCCGGTCCTGCCTTCGGCCACTTTCCCGTCGCTGCGCAAACTTTAAAACTCAGCTCGACAAGGCGCGTTACACGCGCCGGTATCTTACCATCCTGCAGCTTCACTCATGAAATACAATCTGCCTGGCCCGTTCGCGGCGTCGAGGAGCGTCCTGGCTGCCAATGGCAGACGAAGCCATAGCTTTACAGCACCGGGCAACCCATGCGGCTGCTAGGGGTTCCAAGTTGCCGGACCGTTGAGCAGGAAAGATCGCGATTGACCTGCACCTTAGGACAGGTTAGGATTTCAACTCGCAAAGAGGCGTTCGATGGGCTGGCCTGTTAAAGCGTTCCCGCGAATTCTACTGACGGCGGCATTGGTGTGTTTCACATCGAGCTACGCACTCGCCGCCAGACACTCCGATCGACAAGATCAAAAAGCAAAGGCAGACCAGAAGAGCGAGCACGAACTCTACAAAGAGTTAAGTCCGCAGTATAAGCGCTGGCTCGATGAAGACGTGGTGTACATCATCACGCCGGAAGAACGGCGAGCGTTTCTGCACTTGCAGACGAACGAGGAACGCGAGCAGTTTATCGAGGCTTTTTGGCAGCGCCGCAACCCCGACCCGGATTCACCGGAAAATACGTACAAAGAGGAATACTACCGGCGCATCGCCTACGCCAACGAGCATTTTGCCTCCGGCATTCCGGGCTGGAAAACGGATCGAGGCAAGATCTACATCATGTGGGGCCCGCCTGATGAGATCGATTCGCATCCTACGGGCGGTACGTGGGACCGGCCGATGGATCAGGGCGGCGGCGAAACGACCACGTACCCATACGAGGATTGGACGTATCGCTATCTAGAGGGCATCGGCGAGAACGTGCAACTGGAGTTCGTAGATCCAACCGGGACGGGCGAATATCACCTGACCATGGACCCCAGCGAAAAGGACGCGCTGCTGAACGTTCCGGGAGCCGGCCTGACGATGGCTGAATCCATGGGCATGGCAAGCAAGGACCAGCGCTTTAGCGATACCGACGGCACGCATATGGCGGAAGGCGAGTTTGGCGGCATGCCGCTGAACACCGATGACGAAGAGTTCAACCGCCTGGAACAGTATGCCGATATCATGAAACCGCCGCCGGTGAAATTTAAAGACCTGGAAGCGATCGTTACGCAGCACATGATCCGCAACCAGCTGAACTTCGCTTATCACTACGATTTTCTGCGCATCACTTCGGATACGGTGCTGGTGCCAATCACGGTGCAGATACCGGTGAAGCAGCTGACGTTCCAACAGAAGGACGGCGTGGACACCGCGTCCATGCATCTCTTCGCGCGCATCACCAGCCTTACGGGACGCGTGGTGCAGACGTTTGAAGATACGCTGCGCGCGGACTACGCAGCCGACCAGCTGCAAAATGCCATCGGCACCGCGCGCATTTACCAGAAGGCCGTACCGCTGGCGCCCGGACTCTACGAGCTGGACATCGTGGTTAAGGACGTAAACAGTGGAAACGTGGGCGTGGTGAACACGCGCTTACCGGTTCCGCTGTTCCGGGACGACCAGCTGAGCGCGAGTTCGCTGATTTTGGCTGACGACATCGAGCCTGTATCGATGAAAGACATCGGCGTAGGGCAGTTTGTGCTTGGCGATGTGAAAGTGCAGCCGCAGCTGAACCACACGTTCTTGCAGAATCAGTCGATGGGCATTTTTTTGCAGGTGTACAACCTGAAAGTGGACCAAAAGACGGACCGAGCCAATACGACCGTCGAATTCCGGGTGGTGAAAGATAATGCGACCGTTCCGGCGCTCAAATTCGACCTTCCGGCGAGCCAATTGCCGGAACACGGCGAGGAGTTGACGCTGGAGAAGAAAATGACGTTGGGTTCGCTCACGCCTGGAAACTACAAACTCGAGATCGCGGTCACAGACAATCTCGCAAAACAGACCATTACCCCGACGGCGAACTTTACAATCCGATCCTTGCCTGCGAGTGCAACGCAGGGGAGGTAAAGCGGTTGAATTCGATGTTGAGCGGCAGAGCGATCCGCACGGCTGGCTTGGGCTTCTTGGTGTGCCTGCTTGCCGCGCCGCTGGCGGCCGCTCGCAGCGGAGGCGGAGGTCGGATTTCGGGAGTGGTGTTGGATTCAGCGGGCACCCCCCAGATGGGCGCCACCGTCCTGCTCACTCCGGAATCGGAGTTGGATGGCTCGACGGTTAAGCTGCTGACCGACGACCGCGGCCGCTTCGCATCCACGGCGCTGCCGGTAGGAATTTATACCATCCAGGTAACGCTGGCCGGATTCTTTCCCGCGATCGAGCGGGACATCAAAGTAAACGCCGCGCATCCGACGGTGCTGCAGATCATGCTGGGCACCGTGTTCTCATCGCTCGAAAAGCTGAGGCGGCCGTCTGGCGAGTCTGTCTCCGCGGACGACTGGGCCTGGGTGCTGCGCAGTGCCGAGGACACGCGTACCGTGCTGCGTTGGCAAGACGTGCCTCTTGGCGGGAATGCGAACGCCGACAACACGGCTATCGTACATTCGGTTCGGGGTGGACTGTTCGTGACTTCTGGTGAAGATCACCCTGGCTCGATCGCCTACGATCCGAATTCCACTGCAACGGCGGTGGTGTACGATCTCGATTTGGGGGAACGGGGCCAATTTTTGATGGCCGGGCAGTACAGCTACGACGATTCATCGTCGTCAGCCGGTATTGCCGGCGAGTTGCTTCCGGAGGGCGGAGCCGGCACCGGTCCGGTATCCACGATTTTAGTTCGCGAGTCGCGCCTGGGCCCCGATGGACCGACTTTCCGCGGACTGCGCTTGACGCACGACAGCGCGTTCACAGTGGGCGATCGCGTTAGCATCCGATATGGCGCAGAGCTTTTGATGGCCGGGTTCGACGGAACGGCAACCGCGGTGCGACCGCACGGCGAGATGGCGGTGCAGATTAGTCCGGCGTGGGAGACGTCATTGATCGTGGCGACGCGCCCATTTGACGACGGGACGGCGGGCGGAGCGATGCAATCGGCAGCGGACACACTGGATGCGTTCCCAACGCTCATGATGAGGGGAGGCGACCCGGTGTTCGAAGACGACCTGCACGAAGAATTGGCCGTGAAGCACCAGGTTGGCTCCCGAGCGGAGGTCAGCGCAGCGGTTTTTCATGACTCCTCGAATCAGACCGCGGTGATTGGCGAGGGAAACGATCCTGGCCCTGATTTCTTGCAGAATTATTTTTCGCAGGCGTTCGCGTACGACGGCGGGTCATCGAGCTCGACCGGCGCACGACTGGCGTACCGCGAGAAGGTTTCGGATCATCTGACCACTACGTTGGTCTACGCCTACGCGGGAGCTTTGGCGCCCATCGAGGGCGGTGGCACGGGCGCCCCGCTGCGCGATCGGTTGGCCACGCGATATCGCCAGAGCTTGGCTGGCCGTGTCTCCACCACCATCCCGCGTCTGAACACGAAACTAAGCGCCGGATATAAGTGGCTCAGCGGGCCGACGGTTTCGAGCCAGGATGCATACGGCGAATCGCTATATCAGATGAATCCCTACCTGAGCTTGCAAATTCGTCAACCACTGCCCAACTCACTGCCTTGCCACATGGAAGTCCAAGCCGAAATCGGGAATTTGCTGGCGCAGGGCTACGTCCAAGTGGCTACTGGCGACGGCTATGTAGTCCTCGTTCCATCCTATCGTTTTATCCGAGGTGGCCTAAGCTTCCAATTCTGATGTGGGGACCTACCGGAATTGGGAATACAACTTCCGCAAAATGGGATAGGCCGCGCGGCGGGCGTGTCTGCGTTTTGTAAGTTTTTGATGATGAGCCGATTAGCGCGGGCCGGGGCTACTATCCTTGGAAGCCAACGTGCTGGCTTGACATAAAGGTTAGGGTGGGCCGTCGCAATGAACAGCCAGCTGCGAATTCGGTTCGGAGCAGCGGTACTCGCGCTGCTTACACTTGCGGCAGTGGTGTTTGCCGCGCTCAACTTCCAGCAGCGGTCTCGGGTCAAGTTCCCTGACGACGGCGTGACATGGATGGACTCGTCGCACGGTGTCGAGGCTTGGCATATCGCTCCCGGTTCGCCAGCGGAGCTGGCCGGAATCAAGCGGGGAGATATCGTAGAGAGCGTCCGCGGGGTGCGCATCGAACGCGCTACGGACGTGACCCGAGTACTTTGGCGCGCGGGAGTATGGGCGGAAGTTACCTACCAAATCCGCCGGGACGGCGAGACGCTGAGCGTACCGCTAATCACCGCGCCGCAGCGGACCTCCTCTTCGCTGCACAACTACCTGCGGGTCACCGCGCTTCTGTATCTCTTCATCGGTCTCTTCATTTTCGTGCGGCGGTGGAACGCGCCGCGAGCCATTCATTTTTACGTGTTCTGCCTGGTCTCGTTCATTCTCTACAGCTTTCATTACACCGGGAAGCTGAACTCGTTCGATTGGATCATCTACTGGAGCAATGTGGCGGCGCTGTTTTTGCAGCCGGCGCTGCTGGTGCATTTCGCGCTGGTGTTCCCGGAGCGGCGCAAGGCGCTATGGGCGAAGCTTGCTGCCGTGTACGGACTTCCGGCGGTGCTGCTGACGCTGCACGTCCTGGTGGCTCGGGCGCTGCTGAATTTTATGCCGTCGATCGGCTCACGGATTGTTTTAGATAAAATCGAAACGGCGTACGTGGGGGCATATTTCCTGCTGGCGGGGGGGATTTTTCTGACGAGTTACGTGCGGGCGCCGAGCGGGGTGCTGCGGCAGCAACTGAAGTGGGTCACCGGCGGCACGTTCGCAGGAATTCTGCCGTTCCTTGGCGTATACGCGCTGCCCGGGTTGTTTATCGCCGCGTTGCCACGCTGGGCGGAGCTTTCGGTGTTCTCGCTGATTTTGATTCCGCTATCGTTCGGTTACGCGATCGTGCGCTACCGATTGATGGACGTGGACATCATTTTCAAGCGCGGGCTGGCGTACACCTTCGCGACCGCCGGCGTCGTGGCGGTCTATTTCGCGGCGATCGCGCTGATCGGGGAGCTTTTCCACTCCAGCGGCCCAACGGGCCCGGCGACCGACGTGATAGCCATCGTCGTGGCTGCGTTTTTGTTCCAGCCACTGCGCGATTGGGTGCAGGCGCGGCTGGATCACTTTTTCTACCGCGACCGGCTGGACTATCGCCGAACGCTGATCGAGTTTGGACGCGCGCTGACGAACGAAGTGCGCGTGGAACCGATGCTCGGCTCGGTGCTCGACCGTATTTCGCAAACGCTGCTGGTGGACCGCTTGGCGGTGTTCGTCGAGGACGAAGCCGCTCCCGGGCATTTCGTATTGGGGCGCGGCATGGGCATTCCGCCGGCGGGCGAGCTCGATTTAAGCTTTCTGGACGCTGGCGCGCGCCCAGCGCTCGATCGGGGATGCCTGTTTTTCGAATCGGGGCGCACGGCCACGGACGAAAGCGACGAAGCGCGGCGCACGCTGGAACAGCTCGATCTAAATTATTTTATCCCTTGCCGATTCCGCGACCGAACCGTGGCGGTGCTCGGCCTGGGGAAAACGGTGGATGGCGATTATCTTTCGAGCGAGGACCTCGAGCTGCTTTCGACGATTGCCGGCTACGTAGCCATCGCCATTGAAAACGCCGGCCTGTATCAGTCGCTCGAGCAAAAGGCGGTGCAAGTCGAACGGCTGAAGGATTTCAGCGAGAATATCGTGGAATCGCTGCGCATCGGCGTGGTTACCACGGATATGGACGGCCGGGTCGAATCTTGGAACACGCAGTTGGAAGCTCTGCTGGATGTGCCCAAGAGCGATGCTTTGGGCCGGAAGCTTGACGAGGCGCTGCCCGCGGAGCTGGCGCGCGAAATTGCGGCCCATGCGCCCGGGGATCACGTCTCCGGAATTTACAAGCACTACGTGCACACGCGGGCCGGACGGCACATCGTGGTGAACGCATCGATCGCACCGCTGCTCTCGAAAGACGGCGCGCAACTGGGGCGATTGGTGCTGCTGGACGACATTACCCAGCGCGCGCGGCTGGAAGATCAGCTGGTGCAGACGGAAAAGCTGACCTCGCTCGGGTTGTTGGCCGCGGGTGTGGCGCACGAAGTGAACACGCCGCTAGCAGTAATCTCCAACTATATTCAAATGCTGGCGAAGCAGATTCCGGCGGATGACCCGCGGCAAAAGACAATCGAGCGGATCGTAAAGCAGACCTTCCGGGCCAGCGAAATCGTCAATAATTTGCTGAATTTCTCGCGCATCGGTGGAGCGCAGGCGGTGGAAGTAGATTTGAATTCCATCGTGGAGGAAACGCTGACGCTGGTACAGCACCCCTTCAAGACCGCGCACATCGCGGTGGCAAAAAAATACGCGGAGCCGCTGCCCTCAATTCTCGGTTCCACGACGCGGCTGCAGCAGGTATTCCTGAATTTATTTATGAACGCGCGCGACGCCATGCCCTCGGGGGGAATGCTCGAAGTGCGCACCGCGGCATTCAATGGGTCGGTGGAAATTGAAGTGACGGATACAGGGGCGGGAATTCCCCCGGAACATCTTCACCGCATTTTCGACCCGTTTTTCACCACCAAGGCAACCGGGCGCGGAACCGGGCTGGGCCTCTCGGTAAGCTATGGCATCATCAAAGAACATGCGGGCAAGGTCGACGTCCGCTCCACGCCGGGAAAGGGCACGTCGTTCCGGTTGGAATTTCCGGTAGCCAGGAAAGCGGTACATGCATAAAGGTTCGATTCTCGTCGTTGACGACGAGCTGGAAATTCGCGAGGGCCTGGAAGCGCTGCTCAAGTCAGAGGGCTTCGATGTGACGCTCGCGGAGACGGGCGACGCGGGTCTGCGTAAGCTGGAGGACAAGCCCTACGATCTGACGCTGCTGGATGTGAGCTTACCGGATCGGAACGGCTTGGAAATGCTGCGGGAAATTCGCCGGCGTGACCCGAACCTTTCCGTGATTTTGATTACCGCGTTCGGCTCAATCGATATGGCGCGGGCGGCGTTCAAGAGCGGCGCTCAGGATTACATCACCAAGCCGTGGTCCAACGACGAGCTAGTGACGCAAATTTCGCTGGCCATTGAAGGGCGGCGGTTGCGGGAAGAAAACGTCCAGCTGAAACGGGCGCTGAAGCAGCGTTACAACTTTCCCAACATTATCGGCAAAAGCGACCGCATGCTGGCGGTGCTGGACCTGGTGACGCAGGTGGCGCCGTCGCGCTCGACGGTGCTGATTTACGGCGAAAGCGGCACGGGCAAGGAACTTATCGCCAAAGCGATTCACGCGGCGTCCGCGCGAGCGGACAAACCTTTCATCCCGGTGAACACCGGGTCTATTCCTTCCGACTTGCTGGAATCGCAGCTCTTTGGGCACGTCAGAGGGGCGTTCACCAGCGCCATCGCTTCGAAAAAGGGCCTCTTCGAAGTAGCCGATCAGGGGACCATTTTTTTCGACGAAATTTCGACGGTCAGCCCGGAAACGCAAGCCAAGCTGCTGCGCGTGATTCAGGAGCGCGAATTCATGCGGCTGGGCGGGACGGAAACGATCAAGGTGGACGTGCGCATTTTGGCGGCATCCAACGAAGATTTGCGCAAGCTGGTGCGCGACGGCCGATTCCGCGAGGATTTGTATCACCGCCTCAACGTGATCGCCGTGAATCTGCCGCCGCTGCGGGATCGCAAGGAAGATATTCCTCTGCTGGTGGAGCGCTTCATCGAACGCTTTTGCCGTGAAAACAGCAAGACGGCGCGGCAATTCACCAATACAGCGATGAAGCTGTTGATGGACTACGACTGGCCGGGAAACGTCCGCGAGCTGGAAAATGCGGTGGAGCGGTCGGTAGTGCTTTCGACTGGCGAATCGATGGATTGCGACCTGTTGCCGGAGAGCGTCGGAACGTGCGAGGTGGTGAAAGGTGTCCGGCTGCAGCTGGCGGAATTTCTGCCGCCGCTGCCGGGTGAAGCGGGGCCGCGCACTTCCGCGCCGGCGCCGTCGCTATTCGAAATACTCGAGGAAGTGGAACGCCGCATCATCGTGGACATGCTGGAGCGCACCCACTGGAACCAGACGGAAGCGGCCGAGCGGTTTCAGGTGCCGCTCTCGACTCTCAATCAGAAAATCAAGCGGCTGGGAATTGAAACGCGGCGACGTCCGGGAGCTGGGCGCGGCGGAGTCAACAGCGCGATCGAAGATCCAGCGGAAGCTCCCGCGGGAAAATAGCGGAAGACGCGGTCAGGAAACGAGCGGTTTCCCGGCAATCGACTCGAGAATTCGGTACGGCGCTTGTTCCGGCGCAACGAGCGCGTTCGGCGGGATCAACAACGTTTGTTCCAGAGCGTACTGGCCGGACATGGCCGCGTGCGCGACTCCATCGGTGAAAACCAGCCAAGTTGATAGCGGCGGAAACTCCAGCCGGGACTTTGGATAGTTCTGTTGAAAATCCGAATTTTCCTTTAAGTAGTCGTGGAAATGCAGCATGAATGCGTCGTACGGAGTACGGCTGGGAGCACCCGCACCGATCATTGCCGCTAATCCGCGCAAAGCACGGCTAACCGCGGAATCGGCGGCAAACTTTTTAAGTCCGGCATCCCCACCGTATTTCCGAGCCAGAGCGTCAAATGGCCCGGTTACGTTCCACACGCGAACTTTCGAGGGATTCAAATTCGTGAAGATGCGCAGAATGCGTCCGCCGCGCGTCGGGCGGCTTGGAAATGCGTCCACGTGGAGCAGGTCATTGCGCTTGTGCAACGGCAGGTCGCGTCCCTGTTCCTCCAGGGGACGGAAGCTGGAAAAATCGACGATCCATTTGCCGGAGTAAGGCGCTAAAAAATTAGCCGCGAATTGAAGGACATGGTTGCTGTAGGTGCGCAGAATGGAATGCACGCGAGTTACAGTGCTGGAATCGCCGCCGACGCCGCGCAGAGAATTGTCACCGGGACGATAGGAAACGTTTTTGTGCAGGCGGAGCTCGGACCACGGCTGGGAAACCAGGAATTCGCGATCTTCGAGCGGCAACTCAAAAGGAGGTTGGCCGAAATAGAGGATATTGCCGCTCTCCAGAAGTTCGCAGCAGGCGCGCGAACGCGCGATTTTGTCTTCCGGGTTTGCCCAACCCGCGGGAGGTTTGTAATCCTCGACTGAAACCCACGCGGGGCTCAGCGCCGTATTCATGTTGAAGTTTTGTGTGCCAGCCACGCGCGTTGCAATTAGCTTTCAGACGCCGGCTGGGCGCTGTAGCCACGGGGCATCAGCGCGGTTGAAAGATCAACGCCCGAAAGATCCACGCCGGCAAGATTCGTCTCGCGCAGAATTGCGGCTTTCATATTGGCGCCTTCAAACACTGCTCCCGCTACGTCCGCCTCGCGGAAGTTGGTGACACCACAATCGGCGCGGCGCAAAATTGCGCCGCTTAGATTCGCGCGAAAGAGTTCCGCACCGCCGATCTGCGCCTCGGTCATGTCCGCGCCACTGAAGTTCGCCTCGGTGCAGTCGGCCCGGCGCAGGTCAACAGCGCGCATTTGGCAACCGCTAAAATCGGCGTGCGTTAGCCGAGCGTCGCGCAGACTCGCGTGTTCCAAATTTGCGCCGCTACAATCCGCGAGGCTAAAATTCGCGCCGCCAAAATCGACGCGCGAGAGGTCGGCGGCGGAAAAATCCGCGCGTTTGCCGCCGCTTTCGCCGCGCACGAATTTGTCGTGCGCCGCCAGCAGATCGGAAATCGTCGAGCCCTTGTGACGAACGCTGCGGGGCGAGCGCAGATTCGATCCTCGTAGTGCGTTCAGTATGGCCATATCCCATTCACGCCATGAATTTGAAATCCGGGCATATTCTACTAGAGCCGCCGCCGCAACGCATCTCCATAGACGTTACCGGATAGACGGGCCCCCTCCCAACTGTGGTAGGTTTCGGTATGAGGCTGCTCGCGGAATTCGGCCCACGGTCGAGCCTCTGGCTACGATCTTTCGGATCTTCCGGTTGCGCCCCCGGTGCGCGGCGCGGCTTCAGCACTTTCCCACTGGCAGTTAGTATTTGCCTTGCGCTGTGCGCGACAATTTTGCTGGGTCCACAGCCGGAGGCTTACGCTCAGTCGAGCATCGGCAAGGTAAATGGCGAAGTGGTCGCTGACCTCTCCGCGGGTCGCGTGGTCGTTGCCGTGGTAAAGGACGCGATCCTCGTCGGCACGCTCGAAAATCCCATCGAAGCGCAGACGCACCCGCCCACGCCCGTGCTGCTCTCGAGCGAGCGCATTGGCGTTTATCTCGGGCCGGTGGATTGGTGGTCGCCGCCGGGGCAGAAAGAAATCGCCGCGTTGAACCAGGAACTTCCGCGGCTACACACCTACGCTGTGGCCATGCCTCCACATCTGGCCCAGTCAGCGGGGGGCGATCAGCCCGTGGAGATCGAGATTATCGGGCAAAACTTGCAGCAGAGGCTGAACCAGCTGGCCGAATCGCTTCATGGGCCGCTGAATTTGCCTCCCAACGATCCCTTCGCGCAACTGATTGTGGCCGACTACTTCGCCGGGTACGGCCCGGAAATATGGCAACTATCGTACAAGATCGATCAGGAGCAGCAGAGCGACGATTTTTGGACTTCGGGCGTGGAACCGCCCACGTATCTGCAGTTCTATCCGCCGGAAAAGGATCAACCGCGGACACTGGTGGAATTTGATTATCCGGCGGACACGCCGCCGAAGACGATTCTAAATATGCTGCGGCAACAGGATCCACGCGTGCAGCGCGTCGTCGAGTCCGATGCCACAATGCGCGAGGTGGCGCAGCATTTTCTCGACGGCACCAGCAACAAAGTGCGCGTCGAGGACGCTACGCAGTTCCTTCGCGCTGTGCTGGACGCCATTGCGCCGCCGCACGCGCGGGAAACCGTAGGAATCCTGCATCCGGAAACCGGGTTTAACTGGATTCTCGCACCACCACCGGCAGCGCCCGCGCCTCGCGAAAAGCGCCCGCCTGGCGCGCCCACGCTGCAGCCCGAATGACCCGCCGCTGCGGACCAATTTTTGCCGCGAAGCGGCGTGGTGGCTATTTACTCTCGGAAATCTGCTTTTGAATACGCGCGTTTTTCTCAGCCACTCCGCGCGCCATGTCTTCTTTGTGCGCGGCCAGCTTGCGCGCGATTTCCGGATCGGATAACGCGAGAATTTCGGCGGCGAAGATTGCTGCGTTCACGGCGCCGGCTTTGTCGATCGCCATGGTGGCGACGGGAATTCCCCCCGGCATCTGTACGGTGGCCAGGAGCGCGTCCATTCCATTGAGCGCGCTGGTGCCCAAGGGCACGCCGATCACGGGAAGCGTGGTGCTGGCTGCCATTACTCCAGCGAGATGCGCTGCCGCTCCCGCGGCGGCAATCACAACCTTGAGGCCGCGGCTAGCGGCAGTTTTCGAATATTCGTGGGCGCGCTCGGGCGTGCGGTGGGCCGAGAGCACCTGCATGTCGTACGCGATGCCAAACTTTGCCAGAGTTTTTCCGGATTCCATCATCATCGGAAAATCCGTATCGGATCCCATCACAATTCCCACTACCGCGCGTGCTTGTTCGGACATCATCACCTCGTCCTATGTGGAGTCTGCGTTCGCCAGAACTACGGAATTATCACAAATACCAAGTCTGCCGCACAGCTTCAGGATTTCGGCGCGCCCGCAGCTGATTTTTCCGCCACGGGATGCGCGCCGAGCAATTCCTCGATGCGCGCACGCCGCCCGATATCGCGACGGTAAAACGAGCCGGCGATTTGAATCTTTTCCGCAGCCGCGTACGCGATTTGGGACGCGACTTCCAAATCTTCGCCGCATGCGCTCACGATCAACACGCGCCCGCCGGCGGTTCGAAAAATCGAGCCGTCCCTGCGAGTACCCGCGTGGAACACGACCGCGCCAGGAACACGCGCCGCCTCGTCCAAGCCATGGATTGGAACACCCATTCTCGGATTGGCCGGATAGCCCTCCGACGCGATGACCACACAGACGCTGGCGCCACGGCGCCATTGCGCATCGAATCCGGCCAACGATCCGGTCGCCGCTGCCTGGCACGCCCGCGCCAAATCGAAATCCGCGCGGGGCAAGACGGCCTCGGTTTCCGGATCGCCGAGGCGGCAATTATATTCCAGCACTTTGGGCCCTTCAGCAGTAAGCATCAGGCCAAAATAAAGAAAGCCGCGATACGGAATGCCTTCAGCCCGGAGGCCCGCGAGCGTGGGTTGGACGATGATGCGGACAATCTCGTCCTCTAGCGCCGACGGCAAAATCGAGTCCGTCGAATACGCGCCCATGCCGCCGGTGTTTGGCCCCCGGTCGCCGTCGTAGGCGCGCTTGTGGTCGCGAGCAGGCGCCAAAGGAATGAAGTTCGTGCCATCAGTCAAAATGATGTAGGAAAGCTCATCCCCCTCGAGGCCTTCCTCGATCAGTACGTGTTTGCCTGCATCTCCGAATTCGTTGGACGACATTAAGCGAGTAATGAATTGACTTGCTTCGGAATAAGCGTTCGTGACCAGGACGCCTTTACCCGCGCAGAGGCCGTCTGCCTTGATCACGAGCGGCCATGTCGCGGACGCGAGCACCTGTTGCGCTTCCTCAAGTGACGTGCAAATGCCGCGCACGGCGGCAGTCGGAATCTTGTGGCGGTCCAGAAAGCGCTTGGCGAAGATTTTGCTGCCTTCCAGCTGCGCGGCCGTTCTCGCCGGCCCGAGCAGGGCGAGCCCTTTCGAAGCGAATTCATCCGCGATGCCCAGGGAGAGCGGGAGCTCTGGACCGACGATCGTCAAATCGGCGCCGATCTCTTTCGCCATGCCGGCTGCTGCTTGCACGTCCTTCAGATCGAGCGGCAGGCATTCGACCGCCTGGGCCAAGCCATCATTTCCGGGAGCACACCAGATCTTTGCCACGGACGGGCTCTGTCTCAGTTTCCAGGCGAGCGCGTGTTCGCGCCCGCCGCCGCCGATCACCAAAATTTTCATTGTGTGCAGGCCATGCGGTGAAAAATCATGAGAATCAGAACGATACGGCGGGCCGTCCCGCGCTGTCAACTGTCGTTCGGTGTCTGCTCACCGCGTATACCGGAGCGATTCACGTGGCGGGAAAGTTGAGGCGCCGAAGCTTGTCCGGCCGCTGCAAACATGCTTTCATCGAGTATGGTCCATTGGGACTTAGCGCTGATCGTCGTTTTTTTGGCCACGGCAGTGCCCTTGATGGGGCGACGACGTATTCAGCAGTTGATGCGCATCCCCCACACGGACAAAGCGGAGCGGCTGACGCTTTACGCCTCAACCACCGCGTTCCAATGGCTGATCGCCGCCATTATCTACTGGCGCACAACGGCGGACGGGATTCCCGCGTGGCGGCTGGGGCTGCAAATCACGCGACCGGTTCTGACGGGGGCGCTTGGCGTCGGATTGGCGACCGTAGTTCTGGTCAACCAGCTCTACAGTTTGCGGCGCATCGCCTCAACACCGGTGGAGCCGGACGGCATGTTGGCGCAGATGGCCCTCAAAGTGTTCCCCCAAGATACGCCGGAGCGCCTGGCTTTTTTGGCGGTGGTGATCACCGTAGCCTTCTGTGAAGAATGGATTTATCGCGGTTTTGTGCAGCGGATGTTTCAGGACTGGGGCGGCAGCGTCGCAGCTGGAATCTTCGGTTCAGCGCTGCTGTTTGCCGGCGCGCACTTGTATCAGGGGCGGCGGGGGCTGCTCTCCACATTCGCGGTCGGCCTTGTGTTCTCAACTGTACGATTCTGGAGCGGCAGCCTGATCCCTGCGATCGCAGCCCACTTCGTGGCCGATCTGGTGGCTGGATATCTGTCTCCGAGCTTGGTGCGAGAGGCATTGCGTCGCCAAGCTTCGGGCGGCGGGGTGATTGACTCCGACTGGCAGGATTAGAGTACTACTACGAATGTAGAATATGGAAAAATTATCCGATTCGAGGATCAGCGAATGCCTAGAAACGTATGGCGTGCTCCCAACACGCCTTCAATGCGATCAAGTTCGTGCATATATAGCCCTACTTCTCAAATGGAATCGGTCAATCTCTCTGACGACGGTTACGGAAGAGGCGGAGGTGTTGAAATTTCATTTCGGAGAAAGCGTTTTGGGGTTGCGAGCCGTTAGCGGAATCGAAAATGGTCGGCTCGCCGACGTTGGCGCAGGGGCTGGGTTCCCAGGGGTGCCGCTCCGGATTTTCGCTTCCCACCTGCAACTGGTATTGATCGAATCGAACGTAAAAAAATGTGCTTTTCTCTCGGAGGTCGTGCGAGAACTCGGCCTTGAGAATGTGCGTGTGATTCGCGGGCGTTTCGAGCATGTTTCGGATTTCCGCAACGACCTCGACACGATAGTGGCCCGCGCGCTTGGCGACTACGATGAGCTTTTGAAGTGGGCCAAAAACTCTCTAGCATCGACGGGGAAGATCGCTCTGTGGATCGGTGAGCGAGACGCCGGGGAAATTGCAAAAATTGAGAGCACGTGGTCCTGGTGTGCGCCAGTGCAAATACTTGGATCGGCCAAAAGAGTTATCCTGTCTGGCTCCCCGAAATCCCGACGCTAGGCTGGTTCGGTTGTTCCACGTGAAACACGGAGCAGAATCCACGGATTGTTCCACGTGGAACACAGTTCCGCGCGTTCATGAGCGGGGGAACCCAGACGCCTGCCACGTTCCACGTGAAACACCTTGCATCTGCCGAATTCGATCTGTTACATTCGCGCACAGTTTCGCGGGAGAAAGCGATTTGGCGCGGGTTATTTCCATCACCAATCAAAAGGGTGGCGTGGGAAAGACCACAACTGCGGTCAATTTAGGCGCATCGCTCGCCGCTTCCGAGCACAAAACTCTCCTGATCGATTTTGATCCGCAAGCAAACGCTACGAGCTCTCTGGGATTTCAGCGCGATCCCGCGCGCCGCACCTCGTATAACGCAATCATAATGGGTGATCCGATTGATAGGATTGCCATCAATGCGAAAATCGACGGCCTCGACATCGTCCCATCAGACAAGAACCTGGTGGGAGCAGCTGTTGAGATGGTGTCGATGGAGCATCGCGAGTTCCGCCTAAAGAATGCAATCCAGCCCATACGCGATAAGTATGCGTTCATCCTGATCGATTGCCCGCCAACGCTGGATCTGCTGACGTTAAATGCACTCGCAGCGAGCGACTCAGTTCTGGTTCCGATTCAATGCGAGTTCCTGGCCATTGAGGGAGTATCGGAACTCCTCGATACGCTGATGAGGATCCGCCGAACGATCAACGCTTCGCTGGCGATCGAAGGGATTCTTTTGACGATGTACGATGACAGGACAACGCTATCGAAGCAGGTTTCCGCAGATCTACGAAGTTTCTTTGGCGCCCAAGTTTTCGATACAGTGATTCCCAGGAATGTCCGGCTGGCTGAGGCACCAAGCCACGGGACGCCCGCGATGTTCTACGACATACATAGTAAAGGTGCTGAAAGCTATATACAACTTGCCAAGGAGGTGATCGTCAATGCCCAGAAACGCGTTGGGCAGGGGGCTGAGCGCACTGATTCGGGAGCCGGAGCCAGTGCTGCAGCCGCAGGAGCTTCCGGAGGGGATCCAGGGGGTGCCGAACCCGTCCCCAGCGCAGAATGAAGGGCTGTTACACGTCGATATCGACCTGATTGACCCGAGCCCCTATCAGCCCCGGACCCGCTTTCGAGAAGAGGCGCTGCAGGAATTGGCGCAATCGATTCGATCGAGCGGCATTGTCCAGCCGCTGGTGGTGCGCCGCTTTGGGCAACGGTTTCAGTTAATTGCTGGCGAACGCCGATGGCGCGCTGCTCAGCGCGCTGAGCTTAGCCGTGTGCCAGTTGTCGTGCGCGACGTGACGGAGGAGCGCGCCGTGGAAATGACACTGGTAGAAAACCTCCAGCGTGAAGATCTGAACCCGATCGAGCAGGGCCAAGCCTTCGAACGCCTGATCCAAGAGTTTGCGCTCACGCAAGAGGAAGTGGCCCAGCGCACTGGTAAGGATCGCGCAACCATTGCGAACGCAGTGCGGCTCTTGAAACTTGAGCCATCTATCCGCGAGTTGATCGAAGAAGGGCGGATTTCCGCCGGGCACGGCCGCGCGCTGCTGGGAATTGTCGATTCGAAGGCGCGGCTCGAAATTGCGCGCCGAATCGCGCGTGGCGGCATGACTGTGCGACAGGTGGAACGTCTCGCGACACGCTCGACCCGGGCCAAGCCCGAATCCTCAGCACCGGCGATCGATGCGAACGCCAAAGCGGCCATTGAAGAATTGCAGCAACGGTTTGGAACGCGTGTGATCCTGCATCCGCAGCGGCCCGGACATGCTGGGCAGTTGGCATTTGAGTACTACAACGACGCCGATCTAGCGCGACTCTACGACCGCCTAATGAGAGAATAGGAGCGAAACCGAGGCAGACACATGGGATGGGCTTGGCTGGACCGAAAGCAGAATGAATCGGCGGAGTGGACTGGGTTCCTCGAAAAGGGCGTGCGACTCGAGGGCAAGCTTGAAACTACCGGAACGCTGCGAATCGATTCGGCCATGAAGGGGACGCTGGTATCCGAGGGCGTGCTAATACTCGGGGAACACGCGCAGGTGGAAGGCGAGATCATCGGCAATCGGGTGATGATCATGGGGCGTTTCACGGGAACGATCCGCGCCACCGGCCGTGTGGAAATTCACGCGAAGGCGATTGTTTCCGCGGAAATTCATACGCCCTGCATGGTGATCGAGCCCGGATCGGTTTTCGATGGCGAATGCCACTTGCCGAAATCGGGTGAAGAGGCCAAAGCCATCGCGATTACGATCCGCTCGATTGCGCAAGCCACGCAGCCAGCAACCGAACCGAAAACGGCATAGACGGCATGCGGCTCACCAGCGCTACTCCACAATAATTTTCAGGAATTTCTTTTTGCCCGCGCGGAGCAGAAACTCGCGCGGCTCTGCAAGGTCAATCTCCTGCTTCACATCGGTGACGCGCTGCCCATCGACCTCCACGGCATTCTGCTTGATGAGGCGTTCTGCCACGCTGCGAGATTCGGCCATACCCAATTCCGCAAGCAAAGCAGTTAGTCTCTTGTTGCCGTTGCGCGGGACGTGTTTCCGCGGCGCTTCTTCCGGCGCCCGCCGGTCGCGGAAAACACGCTGAAACTCGTCGGACGCTTTTTTCGCCGCGTCCTCACCGTGGAACCCGGCGATGATCGCGTGCGCCAGTTGCATCTTCGCGTTCATTGGGTGGAGCGTGCCGCCGCGGACTTCTTCTTTCAGCCGCACGATTACGGGCGGCGGGAAATCGGTCAGCAGTTCATAGTACGACCACATCAGCTGGTCGGAGATCGACATCAGCTTGCCGAACATCTCGCCGGGAGCTTCGGTGATTCCCACGTAATTGCCGAGGCTTTTCGACATTTTGCGTTCGCCGTCGAGTCCCACCAGAATCGGCATCGTGAGCGCCACTTCGGAGGGCTGGCCGAATTCACGCTGAATATCGCGATGGACCAGCAGATTGAACTTCTGCTCGGTCGCGCCGATTTCGACGTCCGATTGCAGCGCGACGGCGTCATAAGCGGTGAGCAGCGGATAAAGCAGCTCGTGGACGGAGATGGGCAAGTTCTTTTCGAGGCGTGAACGAAAATCCTCGCGCTCCAGCATGCGCGCGAGACGATAGTGGCCGCAGAGACGCACGACGTCGAAACTGGACATTTTGCCAAGCCATTCGCTGTTGTAGCGAACTTCGGTTTTCCGCGGATCGAGGATTTTATAGACCTGATCGAGGTACGTTTTCGCGTTGGCGTCCACTTGTTCGCGCGTCAGCGGCGGGCGGGTTTCCGATTGTCCGGTCGGATCGCCGATCATGGCGGAAAAATCGCCGATGAGAAAAATGGCGGTGTGGCCCAGGTCTTGAAAATGTTTCAGCTTGCGCAGCACCACGGTGTGGCCCAGGTGAATATCCGGAGCGGTGGGATCGACGCCCAAATAGACTCGCAGGGGCTTGGCGGAGCGTTCGGCGCTTTCGAGCTTGGACTTCAGCTCCTCGTCGCGAATCACCTCCGCCGCGCCTTTTTTTAAATACGAAAGCTGCTCGACAATCGGTGGAAACTTCGTGGAGGTCACAGGCCTGGCGAACGCCTTTCTTCAGTGTTTTGCGAGCGGCGGATCGAGGAGAACGCGCCGGCCTTCGATGCAATAGCGGCCGTCGAGCACGATGCGCATCGCTTCGGTGTAAATGCGATGCTCCTCCATCAGGATACGCGCCGCCAGCGCATCCGGAGTGTCGCTATCTTCCACGGGCACGACCGCCTGCAAAATGATGGGACCCGCGTCCAGGCGCTCGTCGACGAAGTGCACGGTGCAGCCGGAAAACTTCACGCCGTGTTCAATCGCCTGGCGCTGCGGCTCGAGTCCTGGAAAGGCGGGCAGCAGAGACGGATGAATGTTGACAATACGGTTGCGAAATTCGGAGACGAAAAACGGTGAAATCAAACGCATGTAACCGGCCATGCAAATCCATTCCACTTGCTTTTCGCGCAGAGCCGCGACAACCAGGCGATCGTACGCCTCGCGTTCCAGGCCGCTCGAAGGAATTACGCGAGCATCCAATCCGCGCGTTTGGGCCTTGTCGATCCCGGGCGCGCCCTGGCGGTTACTCACCACCAACGAAATTTCGGCGTTGGGAATACGACCGGAGGCTACGCTGTCCGCCAGCGCCTCGAAATTGGAGCCGCGTCCGGAAAGCAGGACGCCAATTCGCCTATTCATATTCGACCGAAGTTAGCACAGTTCCGCGAACGCGCAAAACACGCGCTGCGGAAATCGCGAAGCGGTGGCTTGACACGGCAAAACCAAAGCAGCATCTTCTTCGCGCTTTATTTTCCGCTAAGGAGTCGCTCATGAAACGCGTGCGGTCATTCATTTTGATTTCGACCGTCGTCACAATGACCGCGCTCGGCGGGTGCCGCGCCCCGCTGCTCAACCAGCAGACGAGCGGCGAGAATCTCGAGCAAAATGTTACCGCCGCAAAGGCCGCGATTACCGCGGCCAGCGACGAATGGAACAAAGCGATTGCGGCAAAGAATCTGGATCAGTGCGTGTCCGCCTATGAAAACGATGCGGTACTCTTCGCGCCCAATGCTCCCGCTGCTGTCGGAAAGGATGCGATTGGCGCGGCCTGGAAAGAGCTTCTGTCCGCGCCCCGCGTGCAGATCACGTTCCCTTCTACGGAGATCGATGTGGCACGTTCCGCCGATTTGGCCGTTCAGCGCGGCGCGTTTCAGGCGGTGATGACCGATGCGAAAGGAAAGGCGTCTACAGAAAACGGCCGATTCGTGATCGTGTGGCGAAAGCAGGAGGACGGCACCTGGAAAGTACTGGCCGATACGAACGCTAACGCGAAATAACGGCTCGACTTGAACTGTGCGCGCGGGGCGAAAAACCTGCGCGTGTAGCTACAGCGGGAGAACCCCAGAGTAAATGACGCTCGGCCGGCCGCGCTGCGCCTTCTCGATATGGCCTATCGCGTAGACCTTCTCGCGCCGCGTTTTGAGGTCAGTTTGCAGTCGCGCTAGATGCTTCCGCGGTACGACGAGGATCATGCCCACGCCGAGATTGAACGTGCGCAGCAATTCGTCACGCTCGATCTGGCCGACACGTGCGAGGTAGCGGAAAATCGGCAGGACCGGCCACGAACCCAGCTCGATCACCGCTTGTACGTTCTTCGGCAGGGCGCGCGGCAGATTGCCGGTGATTCCACCGCCGGTGATGTGCGCCATGGTGGTGACCCAGCCATGCGCCAGCACATTTTTCAGCAGCGGCCAGTAGGGGCGATGGGGCTTTAACAGCTCGGCGCCGATCGGGCCGCCAATTTCGTCCACGCAGCTATCTGGTTTTAGCTGTTGCACGCCGAACACCAGCTTGCGGGCCAGCGAATAGCCGTTGGTATGCAGTCCGCTCGAAGGCAGCGCCAGCAGCACGTCACCCGGGCGGACATTCTTCGGGTCGAGGATTTTTTTTCGTTCCACGGCTCCGACGATGAATCCGGCCAGGTCGTATTCACCTGGCGCGTAGATATCGGGCATCTCGGCCGTTTCTCCGCCGATCAGAGAGCAGCCTGCCTTTTTTGCGGCGCGGCTCATTCCGGCGATCACTTGCTCGATCACGCGCGGGTCGAGTTTTCCCATGGCGATGTAATCGAGGAAGAACAGCGGCGCGGCACCTTGCGTCAGAATGTCGTCAATGCAGTGGTTGAGGATGTCGGCGCCGACCTGCGAATGATCGCCCACGGCGCAGGCGACTTTCAGCTTGGTGCCCACGCCATCGCAGCTCGCGACCAAGACTGGATCGCGCCAGCGTTTGCGATCCAGTTGGAAGAGCGCGCCAAATCCGCCGACGGGCGCGAGCACGCCAGGACGAAACGTCCCGCGCGCCATTGCGGCGATGCGCCGTTTAGCATCGTCCGCCACGGAAATATTGACGCCGGCGTCGGCGTAGCGCATCAGCGCGTCTCGTTAAGAATGCGAGAGGGATGAGTGCAGGGCGTCATCTGGGAAACGTGTGAAACAGGCGGTGCCAGCGAACTTCGCCGGGGTCGACGAACACCTTCAGATATGTTTCGAACCGCTCGCCAATATGGCCGGGATCCCACACCTCTTCCGGCGCTTTGATGGACATATAGATGAAGAGAGGAACGCCGATGATATCGCTGCGCGGAACGAAGCCCCAGTAGCGGCTGTCGTAGGAATTATCGCGGTTGTCGCCCATCATGAAGTAGTCGCCTCTGGGCACTACGAGCTCGCCATTCACCACGTGCTGCGACATCTGCGCGGCCCATTCGGGAGTTAGCCGCGTATCTTGGGCCGGATCAGCAGGAGGAAATTGCGCGAAAGGCGCTCCGATCGAAGGCGTGTAAAGCGCGTAAGGCTCATTCAGGAGTTTGCCGTTGATGTATACCTTTTCGCCGACCATTCTGATGTGGTCGCCGGGAACGCCGATGCAGCGCTTGATGAAATCGGGATTGCCTTCGTCGGGCAGCGGCGCGCGAAAGACGACAATTTGCTGACGTTCAGGATTGCGCCACAGCGGCACGTGGATGTCGGTGAATGGAATGCCTGCGTCATAGCCGATGCGGCTGACGATGATATGGTCGCCGATCAGCACGGTGTTCTCCATGGAACCGCTGGGAATCACACGCGCCTGCACCAGAGTGCCCTCAATGAAGAGGAATGCCAGAATCACCCAAATCCAGGAAACCACTTCGCGCCAGACGCGCTGCTGCGCGGTGGGCGGCGCGGCCGCCTTGTGTTTCGCACCGGGCACGCTGTGCCCGACGTCAGCCTTCACGATGCGCCTCCACCTCGAGTTGCACGAGCTCCGTGGGATAAACGCCCGTGTAGCACGCCGTGCAGAATTTTCCTTGCGTATCGCCAACCGCCGCTCGCAGAGATTCGAGCGATAGGTACCCGAGAGAATCGGCTCCCAAGAACTGTCGAATTTCCTCCGGCGACTGCTGCGCGGCGATTAATTCTTCGCGGCGCGGCGTATCGACGCCGTAGTAGCACGGCGAAATCGTAGGAGGACAGCTGATGCGGACGTGAACTTCCTTGGCGCCCGCTTCGCGCACCAAGCGCACGATTTTCCGGCTAGTTGTTCCGCGAACCAGCGAATCGTCGACCAGCACCACGCGCTGGCCTTCCAAATCTCCGCGCACGGGATTTAGCTTCAGCTTCACGCCAAAATCGCGAATAGCCTGCTCCGGCTCGATAAACGTCCGGCCCACATAGTGGTTGCGGATCAGCGCCATACGAAACGGAATCCCTGATTCGTCCGCGTATCCGATGGCCGAAGGCACGCCGGAATCGGGCAGCGGTGTGACGATATCCGCGTCGACCGGATGCTCGCGGGCAAGCAGGCGACCCAGCAGTTCGCGGCTTTTGTTCACCGCGCGGCCAAAGACGATACTGTCTGGCCGCGAAAAATAAACTTGCTCGAAAATGCAGTATTGATGCGGCTTTTCGGGCGCGAAGTGAAAAGACTCCAGGCCGCTGCGCGAAATGCGCACCATTTCCCCGGGCTCGACTTCGCGAATGTAGTCGGCGTCAATCAGATCGAACGCGCAGCTTTCGGAACCGGCCACCCAGGCGCCGTCAATGCGCCCCAGAATCAGAGGGCGGAAGCCGCGCGGATCGCGAATGGCGTACATCTCGTCGCGCGTAAGAACGAGCAGCGAATAGGCGCCTTCCAACTGATTGAGCGCGTCTGCAAGCGCACCGGGCATATTGCGCGCCGTGCTGCGCGCAACCAGGTGCACGATCACTTCAGTGTCGCTGGTGGTCTGAAAAATCGAGCCGCGGTGTTCCAGCCGCCTGCGCATCTCGATGGCGTTGGTAAGGTTGCCATTGTGGCCCAGCGCCAGCTTGCCCTTGTTGCAATCGATCATGATCGGCTGGGCGTTGAGCAAGGTGGTGTCACCCGCCGTGGAGTAGCGCGTGTGACCGATGGCCGCCGATCCTGGCACTTTTTGGAGCGCTTGCGGCGTGAAAATTTCCTGCACGTGTCCCAAGCTGCGCTGGAGATGGAGATCCGCGCCGTCGCTGGAGGCAATTCCAGCCGATTCCTGGCCGCGATGCTGCAAAGCATAGAGACCGAGATAAGTCAGCTTCGCCGCTTCAGGATGGCCGAAGACGCCGAACACGCCACAGTGATCGTGGAAGTGGTCGTCGTCCAGTATGTGAAGTCTAGACATTCGCGCTACGCGCCTTCGATTGCCCTGGCCACGGATTCGCTCCAGATTCTGCGGAGGGAAGAGACTTCGCCGCGGATGGCGGTGGTCCCGTTGTATTGGATGCGAAAATCGCCCCGAGTGACTGTGCCGACGCGTTGGACGTTACAGTTATATTTTGCCGCAATTGCCGTGGCGCGGGCAAGTGACGCCGGCGGAAGCGATACGATGGCGCGCGCGCCGCGTTCGCCGAAAAGCGCGTATTCGGCGGGCGTGCCCTCAGGGGCTGAGGCCCCTGAATTTTTCGGGGTCACAATGTCGGAGCTAAAGCTCCGCCCCTCTAAACTGATCTCGCCGGAGAGGCACGCGCCGGAATCGTCGACGCTATCGAAGCAGCACTCCGCGAGCGCGACGGCCAAGCCGCCGTCGCTCAAATCGTGCGCGGATACGACGGATTTTTCAGCCGCGAGCTCGACGAGGCAATCGATCAGGTTCTTTTCGGCTTTCAAATCGATGGCCGGAGGAGCGCCTGCGACGATGCCGTGAATCGTCTTCGCGTATTCGGAAGAGGATAATTCCAGGCGCTGCTGCTCATGCGACACGGCCGCGGAATTGCCATCGAGCAGCAGGATCAGATCTCCTTCGTTGCGGAATGCTGACGCGAGGGCGCAATCGGCATCTTCGATCAATCCCAGGACGCCGAGAACCGGAGTGGGATAGATCGGATTGCCGAGGGTTTCGTTGTAGAAGCTGACGTTTCCGCCCGTGATTGGCGCGCCCAGCGCGCTGCAGGCTTCAGCGATGCCGTCGATGGCCTCGGTAAACTGCCACATCACTTCGGGCTTTTCGGGATTGCCGAAATTGAGGCAATTCGTGGCGGCGATCGGACGCGCTCCGACGCAGGCCACATTGCGAGCGGCTTCGGCGACGGCGTGCATCGCGCCAACGCGCGGCGAGAGATAGCACCAGCGGCCGTTGCCGTCGGTTTTGATGGCTAGGGCGCGCTTCGATTCTTTCAGCCGCAGCACGGCGGCGTCACCTGAACCTGGGCCCACGCGGGTGTTGGTGCGGACCATGGAATCGTACTGCTCGGTGATCCAAGCCTTGGATGCGATCGTCGGTGAGCCGAGCAGGACGCGAAAATTGGAAGTGAGATCCGCGCCTGCGGGCAAAAATTCCACGAGCTTGCCGGCTGACGCGGACGTGCGCTGGGAATCGGCAGCGGAAGATTTGGCAATCGGGCGTTCGTAGCGCGGGCCTTCTTCGGCGAGCGCGTGAGCGGGAATTTCTGCGGCCACTTTGCCGTGATGCAGCAGGCGCAGCTTGCCGTCGTTGGTGACGCGGCCGATTTCCACCGCGTCGAGGCCCCATTTGTGGAACACGTCGAACAGTTCGCGCTCGCGGCCTCGCTCCCCCACCAGCAACATGCGTTCCTGCGATTCGCTGAGCATCATTTCGTAAGCAGTCATGTTGGTCTCGCGCTGTGGAACGCGATCCAAATCCATTTCGATGCCCAAGCCGCCGCGAGAAGCCATTTCCGAGCTGGAGCTGGCGAGGCCGGCCGCACCCATGTCTTGAATGGCGACAATTGCTCCCGTGCGCATGGCTTCCAGGCACGCCTCCAGCAGCAGCTTTTCCATGAACGGATCGCCGACCTGCACGTTGGGCCGCTTCTGCTGCGATTCCTCGCTGAATTCCGCTGACGCTAAAAGTGAGGCGCCGTGAATGCCGTCGCGTCCCGTTTTCGCGCCGACGTAAATCACGGGATTCCCTTCGCCGCGCGCGCTGGCGAAGAAAAGGTCGTTTTTATGCGCGATGCCGAGAGCTAACGCGTTGACCAACGGATTATTCGAATAGCTCGGCTCGAAGACCACTTCGCCGCCTACGGTGGGCACTCCGAAGCAGTTGCCGTAAAAGCTAATGCCGCGCACAACGCCGTCGGCGATGCGACGGTTGCGGGCAATTTCTTCGCGCGTGGCGTTTCTCGCGGCAGGGCCATCGCTAATCGGGCCGAAGCGCAGCGAATCGAGCACGGCGATGGGCCGCGCGCCCATGGTGAATATGTCGCGCAGAATTCCGCCCACGCCGGTGGCCGCGCCCTGTAACGGCTCAACGAAGCTGGGATGATTGTGTGATTCGATTTTGAAAACGGCTACGAGCCCATCGCCGATATCGACGACGCCGGCGTTTTCTCCGGGGCCCTGCACCACGTGCGCGCCACGCGTGGGCAGCCGTTTCAGGTGCACGCGCGACGATTTGTAGGAGCAGTGCTCGCTCCACATCACGCTGAACACGCCCAGCTCGGTGAAATTCGGATCGCGGCCGAGAATTTTCTGGATGCGGGCGTATTCGTCAGCGGTGAGGCCGTGTTCGGCGGCGATTTGCGCCGTGATTTTTATTTCGGTTCCGGTGCTAGCCATGTTTTCAGTGACTTTTCAGCCCTTCGCGCCAATCAGACAGTGCCGGATAACAGTAATGCCATATGCCGAAGGCGGATTGTGGCAGCAATGTTCGCAACAGGCAAGTGAGCGGCTGCGAGAGAGCACGAATCGAGCGCGACGGCGAACGAGTCTTTGTAAAAGTTCCTTGCGCCTCGCGCAATGCTATGCCGAGACACGCGCCGCAGGACGACGCGCGAGGGTTTCGACCATGGAGCGCAAGATAACCAAGCCATCGGACGAGCCGAGGGCCGATTCGACGGCGCGCTCGGGATGGGGCATCAGCCCGGCGACGTTCCGTTCGCGATTGCAAACGCCCGCAATCGCCGCCAGCGAGCCGTTGGGATTCGCTTCGCGGTCGTGCTCGTCAACCGAGCCATTCGGGCGCGCGTAGCGAAACAGGATTTGGCGGCTGCGTTCGAGTTCCGCGAGCGTTGCCGGGTCGCAGAAATAATTTCCTTCCATGTGCGCGATGGGAACTTTGAGCACCTGTCCGGAACGCGCGGCGAAAGTGAATGGAGTGTCCGTTTGTTCCACGCGGATGTGCACCTGGCGACACAGAAAGCGCAGCCCCTGGTTGCGCATCATCGCGCCGGGAAGAAGCCCTGCTTCCAGCAGAATCTGAAATCCGTTGCAGACACCCAGGACCAGGCCGCCCGATTTGGCGAAGCGATCCAGCGCGCGCATCACCGGCGAAAATCGCGCGATTGCTCCGGTGCGCAGATAGTCGCCGTAAGAAAAGCCGCCGGGGAGCAGGATCGCATCGTAGCCGGAAAGATTTTCGGATTGGTGCCAGATGAAATCGACGGGCTCGCCAATCACTGAACCGATGGCGTGGTAGGCGTCATCATCGCAGTTCGAGCCAGGGAATTGAACTACCCCAAATTTCATGCCGCAATTTTAGCATACTTAAAACCGGTGACTTCGCAGGGCCACCGAGCAACGCCGCATCGAAAAACTGACCGGCTTGACGACCACGATGAGGGAATGCGACTGCGAATTCGGGAGCTGAGGGCCCCGACGCTACGTTTGAATCTTCCACCTAAACTAACGGCGGGACTTAGCGCGCCGGCGTTTTCCATTGCCGGCACGGGTGCGGCGCGGCTTCGTGCGGGATTTCGGCTTTGACGCGGCGGCGATTTCGCGGCGGCGCTGGCGCGCCCAACCGGGCTTGTTGGACTGGCGGCCGCGGGCGATGCCGAGCGCATCGGGAGGGACATTTTCGGTGATTACGGAGCCGGCGGCGACGTACGCGCCGTCGCCCACGCGCACCGGGGCAACCAGCGCCGTATCGCTGCCGATGAAGACCCCGCTGCCAATTTCGGTGTGGTGCTTGACCACGCCGTCGTAATTGCAGGTGATCGTGCCGGCGCCGATGTTGCTGTCGCGTCCGACGGTTGCGTCTCCCAAATAGGTGAGGTGCATGGCCTTGGCGCCTTCGCGGACCACGGAATTTTTAACTTCGACGAAATTGCCGATGTGCGCGCCCTGGCGAATTTCCGCGCCCGGACGCATGCGAGAGAACGGACCCACCTGCGCGCGCGTATACACGTGGCTCGAGGCCAGGTTGCAGTTGGGGAAAATCGTCACGTCATCGTCCACGCGCATGTCGCACAGAATCGATCCCGCACCGATGCGGCAATTGCTGCCGATTTCCGTGTTGCCCAGAAGGCGAACGCCCGGGTCAATGATTGTGTCCGCGCCCACGGTGACCTCGGGATCAACGATCACCGTTTCCGGCAAATAAATCGTGACGCCGGATTCCATCAAAGCGGCGGCTTTGCGCGCGCGGAAGATGCGATCGATGTCAGCGAGATGGGCGCGGGTATTGCAGCCCAGGACTTCGTTGGCATCGGAAGCGATGTAGGCGAGCACGCGTTCGTTGCGCACGCGGAGCATGGAGATCGCATCGGTCAGATACAGTTCGCGGTGCGCATTATCCGGCCGCAATGCGGCGAGGCACGGCCACAGTTTCGCGAGCGTGAAACAGTAGATGCTGGAATTCACTTCATTGATGGCGCGTTGGTGGGGCGCGAGTTTACTGTCCTCGACGATAGCTTGCACACGACCTTCAGAATCTCGAACGATGCGTCCGTAACCGGCGGGATCGGCGATTTCGGCGGTAAGAATCGTCGCGACCGCTTCTCCGCGGCGATGTGTGTCGATGAGGGCGGCGAGGGTTTCCGTGCGCAGCAGCGGCGCGTCGCCCGGAACAACGATGGCGAGTTTCGCGCTTTTGCGAATGGCGCGCCGCGCGACCTGCATAGCGTGGCCCGTACCCCGCTGGGGCTGCTGGAGGACCGTTTGCGCGCCGAGCCGGTTTGCGACAGCCGCGACTTGTTCCGCTTGATGGCCCACGATGGCGAGCAGTTGCGCCGGTTTGAGCGGCTGCGCCGCGCGGATTACGTGTTCGATAAGGGGACGGCCGCCCGCCTGGTGAAGCACTTTGGCCAGGTTGGAGCGCATACGCGTTCCCTTGCCAGCTGCAAGAATGATGATGGAAGTGTCGGCGGCGGGCATCGAAGCGTCATTTTCGCCCGCAGCTGGCGCTTTGGCAATTAGGGATTTGACCGAGTTTTCTAAAGGCGCGGCTGTGCGATGAAGTCTAACCGCTAGGGCGAGATAGAAATTGGCTCACTGATTCCGGCGCGATCAGCTCCAGAGCTGGTGGCGGGCAGTTCAGTCGTCTCCACCCATAGGGACTGATCTTCGAGCAAGCGGGTAACGAGCTGGGTGTGCAGCGCATGTCCGGCGCGATGAGCGACGATGCTAGCCTGCAGCGGACGACCGAGCAGCGCGAGATCGCCAATCAGGTCGAGCGCTTTATGGCGGCCAAATTCGTCGGCGAAGCGTAGCGGGCCGTTCAGAACCGACGCGTCGTCCAAAACGATGGCGTTAGCCAGCGAGCCGCCGCGAATCAGGCCCATTTGCTGCAGGCCGACGAAGTCTTTCAGAAAGCCAAAGGTGCGTGCGTTGGCAAGTTCGCGGCTGAACGCCTCGCGGTCCACGATCATTTCGATATCTTGCGGTCCGATCGCGGGATGACCGTAGTCAACAAAGCACCGGATGCGAAACTCGTCGGCGGGGTAGATGCCGATGCGCCGGTCGCCATCGCAAACTTCGAGGGGCTTGATGACTTTGATGTAGCGGCGGCGACGCCGCAGGCGTCGAGTGCCAGCTTGCTCAAGCAGATCGATGAAGGCTTGGGAAGATCCGTCGAGGATAGGCAGCTCGAGCGCATCGATTTCCACGTACACGTTGTCGATGCCGCAGCTATAGAGAGCGGCGAGCAGATGTTCCGTGGTGGAGATCAGCACGCCCTGTTTCATCAGGCTGGTGGCGTAGCTGACCCGAGCCAAGTTGCTGATGTGAGCTTCAATCTCGAAATTGTCGAGGTCGGTGCGGCGGAAAACAATCCCAGTGTCGGCTGGGGCAGGAAGCAGACGCACGCGACTGGAAACAGCGGTGTGAAGACCCACACCCTGTACTTCAGCTTGGCGCTGAATCGTTAATTGAGTTGGCATACGGAAGTCGAAATCAATGATAATGCATTCCAAATTCCGCTGCTAATCTAAATTTGCCGCTTTGTTTACAGTGGGTTACGGTACGGTGATAGCTTACGGCCAACGAAGCGTGGTAAACATACAACAAACCGGCAGCCCCGCGCGTGGCTCAATTTGGACACAATGACGCTCGAAACTGGCCCCAAAGCACCCTACTCACGTCTAGGCAGTTACGTCCAGAGTGGCGCCGTCAGATGCCGGATTAGACGACCCGTTGAGCTGCTGCGAGCCTTGCTGAATTTCGACGGATTGGAATGCGGCTTGTAGCTCCCCATACTGGACTGTCAAAGTGCTGGCCTGTGCAGCTTGGGTGCTTGCGTCCGCATTTTCTGGAATTGCGTTCCCTAACTGTGCCGTAGTCGCTTCTGCTTCGCTTGAATTGGTTTGCGCCGCTGTCAAATCCAACTGCTGGGAATCTAGGCCGGTTTGCGCAGCACCTTGCACCGCCTGAACGAGCGACCGCAGAGCGGCTGGATCGTTGGCGTAAAGCACCATGGCCATACGACTGGATAGCGGGATGGAGTCCGGATTGATGCCAAGCTGCTGGAGGGTGTGATCGAGCTGCTGCAGTTGTTGCTGAGGTGTGTTATTTGTGGCGCCCGCAGCAGGATCGGTAGCCGCCGAGTTCGCAGAATTAGCCGCCGCGTTGGCCGTACTTGCGGCGGCGCTCTGTGCAGCGGTATTTGCGGCAGCCTTGCTTGTTGAAGCGGGGGCATCTTGCGTCTGATTCTGTGGCAATAAGGCCGGCAAGGCTGGTTCAAACGGTGCGCGATTGGGATGCGCAGAGTTTGCGCCGATATAGGCTCCAGCCGCACCAAGGAATGCTGCACGGTCAAACTGGCCTCCGTCAGGATCAGCTCCCGTTTGTTGGCCTTCGGCCGTCTGATTCGTCAGGGTCACGGTGTCGGCTGGCACCGACGCGCCCTGGGCCTGGTTGGCGTTGACGGGAGTGACGTTGGTGCCGGCCTGTTGCTGCGCAGGCTCCGACACCTGAAATGTGTCCTGAACAACGGCAGTGACTGGTAGCAACGCAGCTGCCATGGAAAGCTCCCTAATCCCGATGAAACAAACGGCGTGTGACCGCGGAACAAGGTCTGTCGGACGCTGGCACCGGCTCCCTGTGCCGGCTTCCGAGGATCGCGCCGCCTGGGAAACATCTAAGGTGTGTATCGGCTGCGTGGCATTTTACTTTAGGCCGGCAATCGGGAGTGGGTTGGTTTGAGTTTTGACCGCTTGTGTGACGATCAAGAAAATTCAAACTGGCCCACAAGGCGGCTATCGCGGCGATTGTGCTGGAGCGCACCGGCGCGTAAAATGAGGCGCAGCAATCCTTGGGAAGAAATCGAGCAATGGCTTCTCCGTTCAACATTTTGCCGGATTCGTCTTCTGCGCCAGCCGTGGCTGCGCCGCACGTGCGTCCCCCGTGGCTGCGCGTGAAATTCGGCGGCGGGCCCAACTACCAGGACTTGCAGCGGATCATGCGGACGCTGGACCTGCACACGGTGTGCGAAAGCGCCCGCTGCCCAAACATGGGCGAATGCTGGGATCATCGCACCGCGACGTTTATGATTCTCGGCAACATCTGCACGCGGGCTTGCGGGTTCTGCGCTGTGCCGAGCGGCAAACCAATTGGGCCGCCCGAACAAGACGAGCCTGAGCGCGTAGCCGAGGCGGCCGAGCGGATGGGGTTACGATACGCGGTGGTCACTTCAGTGAACCGCGACGATCAGCCAGACGGCGGAGCGAAAATTTTCGCGCGCACCATCGAAGAGATTCGGCGGCGACTGCCGGAATGCAAGATCGAAGTGCTGATTCCGGATTTTCGCGGCCACTGGCCTTCCCTGGAGATGCTGATGGCGGCGCGTCCGGATGTGCTGAATCACAACATGGAAACCGTGCCGCGTCTTTACCGGCGGGTGCGCAAGGGAGCGGTCTACGAGCGATCCCTCGAACTGCTACGGCGCGCGCGAGAAATCGCTCCGGATGTGGCGACGAAAACCGGAATGATGCTGGGATTGGGCGAGACGCCTGATGAGGTTTTGGGAGCAATGCAGGACATTGTCGCGCAAGGGACGCACATTTTGACACTGGGACAGTACTTGCAGCCCACCGCCGAGCATTTGCGGATCGAGCGCTACGTCCATCCGGATGAATTCGCTGAATTCAAACGGGCCGGCGAAGCGATGGGATTCAAGCACGTGGAAGCAGGGCCGCTGGTGCGCTCGTCATATCATGCGTTCGAACAGGAAGCTGCCGCGCGCGGGTAGCGACCGGCATTCCTGCGGCCATCGAATCGCCACAACACAAAAATTATTGGCGCGTTTTCGCCAAGAACGAATCGGCGATCTTGCGAATTTGCGCATCGCAGTCGGGATTGGGCCCGGGCGAATTCAGCGCGGCGCGAAAGTAGGAGGCGGCCGCCGGTTCACGGTTGAGTTCCGCATCGAGGTTGCCGGCCAACAGCAGAAAGACGGGATTCCGCGGATAGCGCGCTGCCAGCGGTTCGACGAACGTGAGAGCCTGCTGATACTGGTGATCGTAGGTGCGCAGATCCTTGGCAAGATAAAAGCGCGCGTCGACCGGCAGCAGTACGCCGCGGTCAATTGCGTCGCGCAACTGACGGATGCCGTCGCTCTTGCTGCCGCCGGGTATGCCCATGAAGAAGCGCATAAACTTCAACATGGGAGAAAGCGTATCGACGTAATAGTTGTAGAGTCCCAAGCCAACTTCGGCATCCGCCATCCCCGGATCGAGTTGCAGCGCGCGAAGGCATTCGGCGCGGGCTTGTACCCCCGCATGCACGGTTTTTCGGTGATCGCCACGCAAGCCGTAGAGACGGGCTTCGAGAGCCCAGCCAATCCCGGCGTAGAGATGCATTTCGGCGGTATCGGTTGTGGCAAGCTGCCGGCCGGCAAGGTGGATGACTTTGCCTGCAAGCGCCAGGTAAGCGTCGCCTGAGGAACCTTTACCACCACTCCAGGCGTCCGCCATGCCCCACTTGATGTCGCAGGACTGACAATAGATTTTCCACCACATCCCTTCGGCTTCGATGGTGTAGCCCAGCGGATCTTGTGGCTCGGATTGTTCGATTGCGTGCGCCGTGGCGATTCCGGCATCGGGATCGCCGGTGTAGATTTCATTCAGCGCTCGGGCGGCTTGCGGCGGCAGCGGCGGCTCTCCGGCTCGCGTCGCGCCGTCTGTGAGGGCGATTGCCGCCATGACAAGAACGATCCAAACGACGGAACGCACGAATTGGCGGCCGATCATGGCGGTCATTTTACTCTTTTCACCCAGCCGGCCAGCCACGCGGCGGTCACGTACATGCAGAAACATTCCAGCGCGAAAGGCAGGAAACCGAGAAAGCCCACGGCGGGCATCTCGAAAATTTTTTCGTGCTGCATCAGCGGGAAGGTGTAATGCCATTTGGCGCCGGCCCAGTAGTTCCAAAATTCCCAAAACCAGCCGCAGACCCATCCAGCGGCGAAGAAGCCGTACGCGCGGCGCCGAAAGCCTTCCGAAAAATCTCCGATAAACGAAGGCAGCCCCAGCCAATGATTGAGCGGGTCGAGCAGCAACACGAAGCCAATCCACACCAGGCCGAACAGATAGGCGCCGATGCGCTGTGGCAGCGCCGCCGGAATAGTTAGGCAGGCCGCGCCCACAATCATCATCACAATTTCGGCACGCCGCGATACGCGCCATGGTTTGCCAGGGAGCGGCGGCATGATTGCCTGCACCAGATCAGCGGTTTCGAAAATCGCGGGGAAAATGGTGGCAAACGACCAGCTGTAGCCGAGCAGCGCGGCAGCCCACTCTCGCGGCACGCCGACGTACGTCCAATTCTGCAAGCGAAAATTGTACGCTTCGAAAACCAACCATAGCGGGATAGAGAGCAGCGCGATACGCGCCAGGACCACAGGAGCGTCATTCAGGCGCGAGCGGTTGGTAATGGCCAGCACGGCGGCATCTGCGATTAAGATGTAGGCGCTCCAAGCGACCGGCGTGAAATAGGTGGATACCGGCTCAATGTGGCGGAACATGAGAACTTCCGCGCAGATCAGCGCCGCGATGCCCATCCAGCCGTACAGCGGAAAAGGGCGGCGTCGACGCGCGCGGAAATATCCGGCGATTAGAAGGCCGGCAGTTAGTGCGGTAATGCCGATTCCAATGACAGTTCCATGCGGCAGCATCGCGCGCGAAGTTCCCTTCCCGGTCATTGCGTATGGTATCCCAGGTTGTTTCAGTTTTCGGGCGTCGCGAGATGCTTTCTTGCTATGCTCTGCCTTTCTTTTTGTTACAGGAACAAGACCCAGCGGAACACGAGCGTCTGATATCCACATGAACCCAGCATGAACGAACCCCAAAAACTCGAACGTGGCTTGGGGCTGATCGAAGCGACGTCGCTCAACATGACGTTCATGGTGGGGATCGGCCCATTCGTGGTGATTCCGTTCGTGATCCGGGAAATGCACGGCGGGACGCAAGCGCTGGTGGCGTGGGTAGCGGGCGCGATTCTGGCGGCGTGCGATGGGTGCATCTGGGCGGAACTCGGCGCGGCCATGCCGGAGGCCGGCGGCAGCTACGTTTTTCTGCGCGAGGCATACGGGCCGAAGAAATGGGGCCATTTCCTGGCATTCCTCTACATTTGGCAGACACTCTTTCAAGGGCCACTGAGCGTCGCGTCAGGCGCACTGGGGTTCGCAGACTATTCGGCGTATTTGATCGATCGATCGAGGTGGCTCGCGCGCACGCTCGCCGCGGTTGCCTCAGCGCTGCGCATGCATGCGGACAACATTGTCGCCGCCGCGGTTTTGGCGCTGGTAATCGCGCTGCTTTACCGAAAGATCGCGCAAATCGGAAAGATATCGGTGGTATTCGCAGTGGTTGTGATCGGCACGATTCTGTGGATCATCTGGGGCGGTATGGCGCATTTCAACACGCATCGCGTCTTCGATTTTTCGAGTGGCGGGTGGAATTTGTCGTTTCTTTTTTTCGCCGCCCTCGGTCACGGCACGGTGCAGACGATTTACAGCTATCTCGGCTATTACAACGTCTGCAATCTGGGCGGCGAGATGAAAAATCCGGAGCGCAACATTCCGGCGGCAATTTTCATCTCGATTCTCGGAATCACCGGGCTGTATCTGGCGATGCAGATGAGCATTCTGAGCGTCATCCCGTGGCAGCAGGCTGAGAAATCCACGTTTATCGCCAGCACGTTTATCGAGCGGGCGTACGGGAGCCACTGGGCCACACTGGCTACGGTGCTGATCCTAATTACAGCGCTGGGTTCAGTCTTCTCCGCGATGCTGGGGTATTCACGGGTGCCGTATGCGGCGGCACTCGACGGCAATTTTCTTTCGGTGTTCGCACGCGTGCACAAGAAAAAACATTTCCCGCACGTTTCGCTGGTGGCGCTGGGATTGACGGCGATCGTGTTCAGCATGGCGTTCAGCCTGTTTTCCGTGATCAAGGCGATCCTGGCAATGCGCTGCCTGATTCAATTCGCGGGCCAGGGAGTGGGGCTTCTCGTCCTGCACAAGCGTTATGCAGCTGGGCGGTGGAGGGGACATTTCCCGTTTCGAATGTGGCTCTACCCGCTGCCGGTAGGAATCGCTATCATCGGATGGATCGCCATATTCATCTCCACCGGGCGAATCGCGATATTGGCGTCGCTGGCAGCCGCAATCGCGGGTATTCTTGTATATTTGACGCGCGCTCGATGGGCCCGCCAATGGCCGTTTGTAACCGAGGAGGTTGCTCCGTGAACCGATTGCACTGGAATCGTCAACCGCGGTGGACGAAGCCGTTCTTACGGCGCTGGATTTCAATTTCGGCAGCCGTGCTTTCCGCCGCCTTAGCGGCCGCGGCGCCTATGGCCGCGCAGACGCTGCAGGAAACCGTTCACGCGATCGACCAGTCGCGCATCGATACGCGGATTCTCTACATTACGGCGCATCCCGATGACGAGACTCCCAGCCTGATGACCTACCTCGCGCGCGGGTTGAATGCCGATTTGGCCATCCTTACCATCACGCGCGGGCAAGGCGGACAAAACGCCATCGGCCCCGAGCAGGATGGAGAACTGGGTATCATTCGCACCACCGAACTTCTGAGAGCCGATTCTTATTACGGCGTGGATCATCAATATTTCACGCGCGCCGTGGACACGGGATTCTCGAAGAGCGCCAAACGCACCATGGACATTTGGGGTCCGGTGATTCCGATGGAAGACATCGTTCGCGTGATTCGCACGTTTCGTCCCAACGTGGTGATTAACGGCTGGGGCGGCGTGCATTGGGGGCACGGACAGCATCAGGCCAGCGGCATATATACGCCCATCGCCATCGCCGACGCAGCCGATCCGACTAAATTTCCCGAGCAGATTGCGGAAGGCCTGAAACCATGGAAGGTGGGGCTGGAGCTTCGCCCGGCCTCGTTTTCCTTCGGGCCCGGGGCGCAGAACGTGCCCGCAGACGCGGTGAAATTGCCGGTCAACGATGTATCGCCGCTTTGGGGGCAAAGTTACGTCGACATCGGGATCGAAGGCCGCGCGCAGCATCGCTCGCAAGGAACGCCGATGCAGTCCGATAGTCCTTTTTTCCATACGCCAGTCTATTTGATCACCGAGCATGGCCAGGAGGCCGGCGGCGGCTTCGACCCGAAGCTGCTGGCCCAGCCGATCACCTCACTGGGTGAGCGCTTCCCACAGTTCCGCGACACGCTGGCGCCGGAGCTGGCCGCGGCGTACCGGTTGCTCGGCGAAGCGGCGAAATCGGCATTGAATCTGAATCGCGCCGACGCAGCAGATGAGCTAGCTTCCGCGGCCAAGGATATCGCCGGCCTTCGCGACAAAGTTTCGCAAGCCGGCGGAGATCAGAGCGCCGACCTGCTGAGCGAACTCGCCGGAATTCAAGATCGCATCAACGCCGCGCTGACCGAGGATCTGGCGCTTCCGATCGACGCCCAGGCTGATCGCCACGAGCTGGTTGCGGGAGAAAGCTTCACTGTTCACGTGGATTTCCTCGATCAGCCGGCGGTGCCCTTCCATTGGACAGTGGATCAATCCAGTCTGCTGCTGCCGGAAGGATGGACAGCAACGCTCGAAGGCGGAAACACCGACGGTAAGAGCTATCTTTTTCACGTTTCGATTCCCGCCGGCGCTACACCGCCCCAGGCTCCTGTCGACGCCATTCTTCCTTTTCCTCCCCCGCTGGTGCGCGTGGACGTTCACGCTACCGTGGATGGATACGACTTCGCCATCCGGCAGACCGTGGAAAACGCCGAAGCAAAAACGACGGATGTGGAAACATTTCCGCTGAAGTTAATTCCCGCGGTTACGCTGACCGTGGACCCGACGGAAGTGATGCTGCCGGCCAAGAGCGCGTCCGAACCTTTCCAGTTGCTGGCGCGCGTGCGGTACCACGGGACCACGCCCGCAAAAGTCGCCATCGGGCTGGGAGCTCCGGATGGCTGGAACGTACAACCGGTGCCGCCACTTGATTTTTCCGCGCCGGGGAACCAACTCATCAAGTACGTGGTGCAGCCTCCCGCGAAAGCCGCGATTGGCCCTTACACTCTGCACCCTTTCGCCCGGCTTGGCGACGAGACGTTCCGCACCTCCGTCGAACCGCTGCCGAGCCTGCCCACGCGCGATTGGAGCAAGCCCGACGACGCCACCGTGCACGTGCTCGACCTGAATATTCCGCGCAACCTGCGCGTGGGCTACATTGCCGGCGACAACGACCTGGTGCCGGACTCGCTGCGCAACCTCGGGATTCAGGTGGACATGCTCAGCGAAGTGCAGCTCGCGTTCGGCGATTTGAGCACATATGACGCGATTGTCGTTGGCATTCGCGCCTACGAGTTGCGCCCCGACGTGATGGCCGCAAACGCGCGACTGCTGAATTACGTGAAGAACGGCGGGACGTTACTGGTCGAGTACGAGCGCGATTTCGCGTGGAATCGTTTCCAGCCCGCGCCGTTCAAGGCGATGATGGCGCAGCAAGCGGTGCGTGTCACGAATCCGGATTCGCCGGTGCGCTTCCTGATTCCCGATAGCCCGCTGCTCAACAGACCGAATAAAATTACGCTCGACGATTTCAGCGGCTGGATTCAGGAGCGCGGCGTCTATTTCTGGAGCACCTGGGACCCGCAATACAAAGCACTGCTCGGCCTGCAAGATCCGAACGAACCGGAAGCAACGGGCGGCCTGGTCTACGCGCGTGACGGCAAGGGCCTTTATGTCTACACAGGCCTCGATTTCTTCCGCGAACTGCCGGCGGGAGTTCCGGGTGCGTATCGGCTATTCGTGAATCTGATCAGCCAGACGCCTCGCCCTCGAAAATTGCAGTAGAGGAGATTGCGACCGGCGGGAATTTAGAGCGGCACAAGCCGCACGCGGCTAATCGCGACGATCACGCATAATTAGCCTAGACGGCGGGTACGAGCGCGTTTGGGTCTCAAAAACGCGCGCCGCGAATCCCAGCGAGCTGCTACACAATTGCACACATCCGGCGCGCCATTCTGCGCACGCGCCATTCCGCACTCGATCCGCCGTGCTATGCTTCGACCCGCCTGCCGGCAAGCAGGCAGCATCCGGAGGAAAATGCATGAGGAGGAGTGTGATTCGCACTGCTTGGACCCGCCGCCGCGCCGCGATACTGGCTCTGGCGGCAGCAGCAACTCTCGCGTTTGGATCGCCGGCGCTCGCCAAGCAGAAAAAAAAGAAAAACTCTGACCAATCGAACCAGGCCGATCCCGTGCCGATGCCGCCGCTGCCCGTGTCCGATCAGATCAACCAGGATATTGGCGAGATGCTCGGTGCTTTTCAGCTCGGCAACGTCGAAATGATGCACAAATACTATTCGGACGACGCTACGTTCGTGAGCGGAGTCTGGGCGCCGCCGGTCGTGGGGTGGGCCAACTACGTCCCGTTATACAAACGCGAATGGTCCGCGTATCAGGCCATCCAGCTAATTCGCAAGAACACCTACGTGTTCACACACGGAGATGTGGCTTGGGCGTCTTACCAGTGGGAATTCGATGCGGCGTACCAGGGCCAGCCAATTCAGGCCCGAGGACAAACCACGCTGATCTTCAACAAAGTGGGAGACAACTGGCTGATCGTACATAACCACACATCGGAGATTTCCCAGGCTTGCCCTGCTTCACCCACGCGGCAGATCCAGCCTGCGCGCCCGTCCATTTCCGGCGGCCCGACTCACCCTTAAAAGGGGCGTCTTTGCGGGCAAGTTTCTACAACGCCGCGCGAAAAAACGTCTTCGCGCGCATTCCGAGAGGCCGCCGTCAGAAGCTCTTGTACCCCTGCCAGAGCCAATAACCGGCGATGGCCAACAGCAGCGCGCCGGAAACAATCATTAGTCCGGTGATTGGCGCGCTGAGCTTCTGCAGACGCGCCACGATCGCGCGCTGCTCGTTTGCCATCGTACTTTCGCTGGCATCCAGGAAGAGCTGGTCTCCCTCACGAGTAGAGAGCGTGCTGCGGTAGATCAGCACGCAAATCAGGGCAGCGGTCACCACACCCCAAGATATAAACAGTAAATGTAGTGTGTCCATGGCTGCGTTCTCCTGCCCGCAGGCCGTGTTCGCCGATCGGAACGAGGGTAGGATCCTGCGGGCCCTTGTTCCTTGTGGCCGGGAGTATACCACCGCTGGAGGTGGAACGATGAAAGATGCCCTCCGGGGAACCGGAGGGTGAGGATCAAGCTCGGTAGAACTCGTCGGGGAACTGGACGCCCCAAAAGTTCTGCGTCGGATGATAAATCTCGATGCCGAGCTCGAACATGCCCTTTTCGCGCCGGCTGCGCACGGAAATCACGCGGAATTCGCGCAGCTCGTCGGACACGCCGTGGCGCACTTCGATGCGCGAGCCGAGTTCGGGCAGAAACGACGCACGCAACAGAGCGCCGTAACGGCTCACCGAAATGGCTTCGGCTGGTGTGTCCTGCACTTCGTGGTTGCTGTCACAACAATGAACCTTCACGGGGATGCGCATTGGAACCCGGCTAGAACGACGCCGCTCCAACATCGCGCGCGCTGACGCCATGGAAATGTCCTCCTTGCGATTGCCCCTACCGCCCCACGCACGACCGTATTCTGTATGCCCCCAGCCGGTCAATAGTACATTTACCCTAGGGTGCGCCGTCCACACCCATCAGCGTTCCTGTGGCCGGCATGTGCAAGTAGGTGCGGAAGTGCCATAATCAGAGACACTTGTGGCTCGGACGTTGCGATTCCGCGATTTTCCTGTGAATTTTCGGCTCGACCATAATCTCTCGTGAATTCGAATTCCTCGCGGTTGCCGCGGTTGCTCTGAACGAGGAGCGGGCGTCTTTTCACGCCCCATCAGCCAGCCGACAGTCGGCCCACTGAAGCGGTTCGGGTGCCTTCCGCTAAACGCAGGGCAGTCGAGGCGTGGTAAGATACGTAGTCACTTTGCCCAAGTGGCGGAATTGGCAGACGCGCTAGCTTCAGGAGCTAGTGGCCGCAAGGTCGTGGAGGTTCGAGTCCTCTCTTGGGCACCAACTCTTTTCAGTCCTACCTTCGCCACGAATATGGAACAGCGGAGACCGCCATTGCCGCCTTTACTGCGATGCCCTCAATAGACCTTCCGCGTAAAGCGCACCTTCAGCCGTATCTTCGTGCTTGAAGTAAGCAAAGACATCGCCGCATGTCGCCGCCTTCGTCACGCGGTTCGCAATGTTCTTCCGCGCCTGCGGCGAGTACTTCTCCTTACGAAATCGAAAGTAGGAGAAATTCGCCGTAGCAACATCCGGCGTTTCGAATTCGTCGGTTTCGGCACGGCATAAGGCTACCTTTCGGCGGCGCAACAGCTCGTACGTCTCTTCTGCGAACCACGACTCGTGCCGAAATTCGAATGCCGCACGGGACCCGCGCGGCAAAACTTTCAGGAATTCGCGCAGCCGTTCCAGTTCGCATTTAAAGTTCGGAGGCAATTGGAACAGCACGGGACCTAGCTTCCGGGCCCTACGCAATGGTTCGAGTGACGCGAAGAAATCGGCCGTCGCGCTTTCCACGCCGCACAGCCGCTTGAAGTGGGTGATTGATTGGTGCGCTTTCACGGCGAACCGAAATCCGTCGGGCGTAGCGGCGATCCATCCTTCAAGCAGTTCCGCGCTCGCGCGCCGTCGAAATGTGTAATTCACTTCCACCGAACTGAGGCGCGTCGCATAATATTCAAGAAATTTGGCAGAGCCCAGCTTCGCCGGATAGAATCCCGGCTTCCAGCTCGGGTACGCCCACCCCGACGTGCCTGCATAGACTTTCCCACTCGATTGCATTATTTATTCGCCTCGCCCGCGATGATCGCGAAAGCTCTTTCTGGGCGCCTACGGTCGGACATTTTCTAATATTTGCAGCTCGCCGCACAAGTCAGCGGAGCACGAGGCGCGGGCTGGGGACAATGGAAGCATAAGCAGCTGTGGTAGCCCGATTAATGGGCTCGGTTTCAGCGCAGTCGCCGTGCAGCACCTCGGCCGTTGCTCGTTTACCAGGCCACAATTCACCGGCCGCGACTCACGAGTCACAGCCTTTTGCTATACTCGAATACAGTATCCTCATTGCATGAAATCAGCCTCGAAAACACGTCCTGCACAGCCCGCGCCTACGGGCGGCGCTGAGCGCAGCGTATCCGAAAAGTCTGCCCAAGCGCCCGCGAAACATTCGGCGGCGAAAAGTAGGAAGCGGCTGTTTCTGGTCGACGCCATGGGCTATATTTTTCGGGCGTTTTACGCCCCAATGGACCGGCTGCAAACGTCGTCGGGCATCCCTACGAAAGTTCCCTATCTTTTTGCCACCATGATGCGGCGGCTCTTCAACAGCAAAGATCTGCGCCCGGATTATCTCGGCGTGGTTTTCGACGTCTCCGCGCCTACATTCCGTGACAAGCTTTTTGCGCAATACAAAGCGCAGCGCCCGCCCATGCCGCAGGACCTTTCCGTGCAGGTGCCCTTCGTGCGCCGTTATTGCGAAGCGATGCGGCTGCCGATTCTTGAATGCCCCGGCTACGAAGCGGACGATGTGATCGCGTCACTCGCGCGGCAAGCCGCCTGCGAAAACCTCGACATTATCATCGTCACCAGCGACAAGGACCTAATGCAGCTAGTCGGCGGCTGCGTGCGCATTCTGAATCCCTCGAAGAACGATCTCATTATCGACGATCAAAAAGTGGAAGAGCTGATGGGCGTGCCGCCGGAAAAAGTGGCGGATGTGATGGCGCTGATGGGCGATTCCATCGACAACATCCCCGGGGCACGCGATCCAAACGAAAAGCCAGCTCCCGGCGAGCGCCGCAAGGCGGGCATCGGCGAGGTGGGCGCGCGGCAGTTGATTCAGCAGTACGGCAGCGCTGAGGAAGCGATCGCGCACGCCGCTGAAGTGAAGCGCGCCGCGTATCGCGAAGCTCTCGAAAAAAATGCCGAGTACGTCCGCCTTAGCAAGCAGCTGGCGACCATTCCCACGGACGCGCCTGTGTCGCTCGATTTGGAAGCGCTGCAAATCGACCCGCCGGATACGGCTGCGCTGCGCGAACTCTACGCCGAGCTGGGATTCACTTCCCTGCTGAAAGAGCTCGCGCCCCTGGCCGACACCAGCGCCACCGATTACGCGCCGCTGCAAACTCCAGCCGAACTGCGAACGTTCTTAGACGCTCTTCCGCGCAACCGCGAAACGGCGCTGTGGCTTGCGCTTGATTCCGAGGATGCGGACGAGGAAGGTTTCGGCACGCGCGTATTGGGCGTGGAACTTTCGTCGCAGGCAAATTCGGCGCGAACTGTTTCGAATGACGAAAAGAACGAAATGCTAGCTGTACTGCGCGATTGGCTCGCCGATTCGCAGCGGCTGAAAATCGTGCACGATCCAAAGCTGGTCGATCTGCTCGCTTCGCCGAACCCCGAAAGCAAGGTCGATGGAGTCACCGGCGTTCAGCACGCCACGATGCTCTACTCCTATCTGCTGCGGCCCACCACGGCAAATCATGCCTTCCCAGAAGTTGTGCTGCGCTATTTGAATCGCACACTTTCCGGGGCCCCGGGCGAACGCGCGGACTTTCTGCTGCGGCTTGCGCCGCTTCTGCGCGAAGAGGTGGAAAAGCAGGGGCTGCTTGAACTCTATGAAACAATCGACCGGCCGCTCGCTCCGGTGCTGGCGCGCATGGAAGCGGCCGGCGTGCTGGTGGATAAAAAAGAACTCGCTTTGATTTCCACCAGGTCGCAAGAAGAAATTTCGCGGCTTGAAAGGGAGATCTACGAACTGGCGGGTTTTGAGTTCAAAATCAATTCGCCGCAACAGCTCGCCGAAGTGCTCTTCGACCGGCTCAATTTGCAACCGCCGCGCCGCACCCGCGCGAAAGCCCGCTCCACTGCGGCAGAAGTCCTCGACGAGCTGGCTCTGATTCACGACTTGCCGAAGAAAATTCTCGAATATCGCGAACTGACCAAGGTCAAATCCACGTACGCGGACGCGCTGCCAAAGCTAATTCATCCAGCCACCGGGCGGCTGCATACGCGTTTCGATCAGACCGGGACCGCGACCGGCCGCTTGAGTTCGTCGAATCCCAACTTGCAAAATATCCCGGTGCGCACGGCGCTGGGCCGCGAAATTCGAGCTGCGTTCGCGGCGTCGCCCGGGCACTGTCTTTTTTCCGCCGATTACTCGCAGATCGAGCTGCGCATTCTGGCGCATCTCTCAGAAGATCCGGTGTTGGTGGATGCGTTCCGCCGCGGCGAGGACATTCACTCGCGCACCGCGCAGGAAGTTTTCGGCGTGGGGCCGCTGGCGCAAACGCCGGAACACCGCCGCGTGGCGAAAGTGATCAACTTCGGAGTAATTTATGGGCTTTCGGCATTTGGTCTGGCGCAGCAGCTCGGCATCGATACCAAAGAAGCCGCGAAATTCATCGCCGCGTATTTCGAGCGCTATAGCGGCGTGAAAAAGTTTTTGGACGCGCAAATCGCCGAGACGCGGAAGAGTGGCCATACGAAAACTCTCTTCGGCCGCATCCGGCCGATTCCGGAAATCAATTCGCCGCAACCGAACTTGCGCAATTTCGCCGAGCGCACGGCGATGAACACTCCGATGCAAGGCGCGGCGGCCGATCTCATCAAGCTCGCGATGATCGAACTCGACAGAAGGCTCGCGCGCGACTTCAAGGCGCGCATGATTTTGCAGGTGCATGACGAACTGCTGTTCGAAGCGCCCGACTCGGAACTCGCGCGTCTCACCGTGGTGGTGAAGGAAGTCATGGACGGCGCACACAAGCTGCGAGTGCCGCTGCTGGTGGAAACGAAAACCGGGCCGAACTGGCGGGATATGAAATGAGCGCCGTCTATGCGCGCGGTAAAGTTTGTGCAGGGTTTTCGGTGAAACGGCGAGGTGAAACATGGATCATTCCGCGGGATTCCTGAGGCTGGTAAACGAGGCGAAGAAGAACATTAAGGAAGAAGATCATCACGCCACCAAGCGGCGCATCGACGCGCACGAACCGTTCGTCCTGATCGACGCTCGCGAGGATTCCGAATGGGCGCGCGGACATCTTCCGGGGGCAATTCACATGTGCCGCGGCCACATCGAGCGCGACATCGAGAAAACCGTTCCGGAAAAAGATACGCAGATCGTGCTGTACTGCGGCGGAGGGTTCCGCTCTGCGCTGGCTGCGGAGAGTTTGCAGAAAATGGGCTACACGAATGTGATCTCGATGGACGGTGGCTGGCGCGCCTGGACGGAGTCGAACTACCCGGTGATTCGGGACTAGCTTCCGTCTGAAATTCGAGAGGGTGCCGCTAAGGATGGAGTTGGCTGGGGCGGTTGGACTCGAACCAACACCGTCCTCATTAACAGTGAGGTGTCCTACCAATTGGACCACGCCCCAACTCGGTTGCTATAGACCCCGCGTGAGTCCCTATAATTTACACGAAAGCCGCGCGAACCGAAACGCATCCCAATAAGTTTTTTTTGGTGAAAGATTCTGAGTGGCGTAGGAAACCCGGAGGCACATGCACCCCCGCCGGACATTCGATGGGGTAGGTGGGGTATTGCTTCCGGCGGAAGTGGCCGGGGGAAGGAAGCCGGCCCAGCCCTCAATCCCCTATAGGGATCCTCGGCTTTCCTCCCCCTGACGCCGAGATATATCGCACGCGAAAAACCAAACCTAAGCCACTACAATTCAACGCGCTGAAGTTTTTCCAGCGGTAAAAAGTCCCCATCCCCAGTAAAAATTCCGAAGTACTACGAACGCGTTATTTGAATCATCCAATCCGATGTTCTGCGTTGCGCCGGCCGTTACTTGACCGCTTTGAACCGCTCCTGTATCGTCGAATATTACGCTGGGAGAGTCTTACCCGACGTGCGAATTCCCGCCTGTCACAGGGCGCTTCCGACATGGCACTCAAGAAGATCAGTATCCGCGGCGCGCGGCAGCACAACCTGAAAAACATCAGTCTGGAAATTCCGCGCAATACTCTTACGGTAATTACAGGGCTCTCGGGATCAGGTAAATCCTCGCTAGCATTCGACACGTTGTACGCGGAGGGACAGCGGCGCTACGTCGAATCACTTTCCGCGTACGCGCGGCAATTTCTCGATCAGATGGAGCGCCCCGACGTGGACTCGGTCGAGGGGCTTTCGCCGGCGATCGCCATCGAGCAGAAAACCACCACGCGGTCGCCGCGTTCGACAGTGGGCACGATCACCGAAATTTACGATTACCTGCGCGTGGTCTACAGCTCGATCGGCACGCCGCATTGCCCGAAATGCGGAACGCCGATCGCCCGCCAATCGACCGAACAAATCGTGCAGGCCGTGATGTCGCTCACACCCGAAGACCGGATTATGGTGCTGGCGCCGGTGGTACGCGGGAGAAAGGGCGAGTACAAAAAAGAATTCGAGAAGTATGCGAAGGCCGGATACGTCCGCGCGCGCGTGGATGGCGATCTGGTGAACCTCGACGAACCGCCGGCTCTCGACCGTCGAAAAAATCACACCATCGAAATTGTAGTCGATCGTTTGCTGCTGAAGAGCGGCATCGCACAGCGCCTGGAGCAAGCGATTGAAACCGCGCTCAAACTCACCGGCGGCCTGGTGACAATCGCAGTGGTGGGAGGAGAAGAAAACGTTTACTCCGAAAAATTGGCTTGTCCGGATTGCGGGATTTCCGTGCCGCAACTCGAGCCGCGGTCGTTCAGCTTTAATTCGCCGTACGGAGCGTGTCCCGAATGTCATGGCCTAGGGTCGAAGTACGAATTCGATCCTTCCAAAGTAATCGTCGATTGGACCAAGCCGCTTTTCGATGGGGGACTGGGCCCGGGCTCGGGTTCGACGCCTTTGCAGCGCACCTTGCGCATCGCGGCGACGGCGTATGGGATCGATCTCGACACACCGTTTGAGAAGCTCTCGCGCAAAGCGCAGAACCTGCTTTTGTACGGGAATCCCTCGAGTGGCGGCGGCAAGGACGCTGAAGGCGGTCTGAATTTTCAGGGAATCATGGGGCACCTGGAACGAACTCTGGAAGATGCGAACTCCGACGGCGTGCGCGACTGGCTGACGCAATACATGTCGCCTTCGCCGTGCGAAGCGTGCAAAGAGCGGCGTCTGCGTCCGGAAAGTTTAGCGGTAAAAATCGCGGGAATGTCCATTGCGGATTTCACCGCGCAGCCGTTGAGCCAGGCGCGTGCCAGCGTTGACAAGATTCGCGGACAGCTGACGCTGCGTCAGCGGCAAATTGCGGCGCGCGCGCTTGGGGAGATCGCCGAACGCATCGATTTTCTGCTCGCCGTCGGACTCGGCTATCTGTCGCTGGACCGTTCGGCGGCAACGCTATCAGGAGGCGAAGCGCAGCGCATTCGGCTGGCCACGCAAATCGGATCGCGGCTGCGGGGAGTTCTGTACGTGCTGGATGAGCCCTCGATCGGTCTGCATGCGCGCGACAATGATCGTCTGCTGGGAACGCTGGAAACGTTGCGTGACTTGGGCAATACCGTGTTGGTTGTCGAGCACGATGAGGAGACGATTCGCCGAGCGAATTATGTGGTGGATTTGGGGCCGGGCGCAGGAAGCGCCGGCGGATATCTGGTGGGCGCTGGAACACCGGAAGAAATCGAGGCAAATCCAGCATCGCTGACCGGGCAATATCTTTCCGGCAAGCTCAGCATTCCCGTTCCAGCCGAGCGCCGTAGCCCGAATGGAAAATCGATCAACATATTGGGCGCGCACGGCAACAATTTAAAGAACGTAGACGTGTCCATTCCACTCGGGTTGCTGACGGTGGTAACCGGCGTCTCAGGCTCGGGAAAATCGACGCTGGTGAACGATATTCTGTATCGCTCGCTCGCCGCAAAGCTCTACCATTCGATGGAACTGCCCGGCGCGCATCGCGGCATTTTGGGCATCGAGCACATCGACAAAGTGATTCAGATCGACCAGGCGCCTATCGGCCGCACGCCGCGGTCGAATCCAGCCACCTACACAGGCGTGTTTGCGCCCATTCGCGAGTTGTTCGCCATGCTGCCGGAATCGCGCGAGCGCGGCTATCGTCCGGGGCGCTTCAGCTTCAACGTGAAAGGCGGGCGCTGCGAAGCATGCCAGGGCAATGGGCAGCGCCGCATCGAGATGAACTTCCTGCCGGACGTGTACGTTACGTGCGAGGTATGCCGCGGCAAGCGGTATAACGCGGAAACGCTCGCGGTGTGCTACAAGGGCTGTTCGATTTCCGACCTGCTCGATCTGCCGATCGACGAAGCGCTGAAAGTCCTGGAGAATATTCCGGCGATTCAGCAGAAGTTGCAGACGCTGGTCGATGTGGGTCTCGGGTACGTGCAACTGGGGCAATCGGCAACCACGCTATCGGGGGGCGAGGCGCAACGCACCAAACTGGCGCGCGAGCTGTCGCGGCGGCAGACCGGCCGCACACTGTACATCTTGGACGAACCGACGACCGGACTGCACTTCGACGATGTTAAAAAGCTCCTCGATGTGCTCAACCGTCTGGTGGCGCTGGGAAATAGTGTGCTGATCATCGAGCACAATCTGGATGTGATCAAGCAAGCGGATTGGATCATTGATCTCGGTCCAGAAGGCGGCGAGGAAGGCGGGCGGATAGTGGCGCAGGGCACTCCCGAGCAGGTGGCGAAAGTAAAAAAATCATACACGGGGCAAATGCTGGCGCGTTCTCTCGCAAACGGAAATCACCTCCAGTAGCAGCGCGCTTGCGCCAACGGCGCGAACCCCAGTACAGTGATTAGAGTAGAACGTAGTTCTGCGAGACGGGATCGGGCGAGGGAAGCTGAACTGCAACAATGAGCGCCGAACAAAATAGCTCGCTGGCACCGGAACCGCGGGAGCCATCCGAATCGGCGACTCATCCATCCGAAACCCAGCTCGGTGGCAATGGCGCGACTCAAGAGGTCCCGTCCGCAATGGCCGGCGAGCCGGGTCCTATCCCGCCAGAGCCGACGCCAGGGCGGCCGCCGTCCAAGTGGTTTCCTCCCGAAAATTACAATGTGCCGTGGGGCTGGCTTGATGTCGTGATGATTGTGCCGTTTGCGTTCGCAGTCATTTTTGTTTTCGCCCTGATCATCGTGGGTTGCGAGGTCGCAATCTTCCACGCGCCTGCATCCTACATTCGCGGCCATTTGAGTTTCATGCTGATCTCCGCCCAGATCCTGATGGAGATTTCGCTGCTCGGATATCTGGCGCTCCAAATACGCCATCGCAGCAATTTGCCTTTCTGGAGCACGGCCGGATGGCACCCGCTGCGCCCGCGGAATATTTCGCCGAGCGTGGCATATTTTGGGCTGGTCCTGGGCGGCGTCGCGTTGGCGTTATTCGTGTCGCTGGCCAGCGCGGCCTTTCCGCCAACGCATCCGCTCCCGATTGAACGCATCTTCCAAACGCGGTCGCTGACCCTGTTGTTCATGTTGACGGCGGTCGTGATTGCCCCCGTCGTGGAAGAGACGGTATTCCGCGGCTATCTGTATCCGGTGGCGGCACGAAGTTTTGGAATCGTCGGCGGCGTCATTTTTACCGGCGCGGTTTTCGGACTACTGCACGGCAGTCAGCTCTGGGGAGGCTGGTGGCAGATTGGTTTGCTGGTAATCGTGGGAATCATTTTCACCTATGTGCGCGCGATGACGCGCACGGTTTTGTCGAGCTTTCTGCTGCACATCAGCTACAACTCCGTGCAAGTTGTCGGCGTGCTGGTGACGATGTACGGATCGCGACATCTTTTGCACGTGCACTAAACGCGGGCATTCTGCCGCGTGTCATCGGCTAAAATAAGCAACTTCGTTAAAGATCGATCACACGAGGACGACCTCATTGCACACGGTTGAACCGATTCGCTGGACGAGCGAAGGCGTGGTGATGCTGGATCAGCGGAAGCTGCCCGGAGAGGTGATCTACCACACGTATACGGATTACTGCGCGGCGGCCAAGGCCATTAAGGATATGGTGATCCGCGGAGCCCCGGCCATCGGAGTGGCCGCGGCGATGGGCATTGCGCTCGGAGTGCAGAAGTCCAAGGCCAAAACTTTGCGCGAATTACGAGCGGAATTTGGGGCCATTTGCGAGACGTTTTCGCAGACGCGCCCCACCGCCGTCGACTTATTTTGGGCCATCGAACGATTCAAGCGGAGATTCGATGAGCTGGCAACGGCACAAGAAAACCGCGGCGAAGCAGGGCTGAACGAAATTCGCGCGGCGCTCGTTGCGGAAGCGCTGAAGGTGCACCAGGAGCGACGCGCGGCCGATGAGCGCATCGGTCGGTTCGGCGCCGAGCTGATGCCGAGGTCCGGACGCGTGATGACGCAGTGCAATGCCGGCGCCCTGGCTACCGGGGGCATTGGCACCGCGCTGGGAGTGATCCGCATGGCCGTCGAAACCAAGCACCAGATCGAAGTGCTGGTCCCGGAGACGCGGCCGTACTTGCAGGGCGCGCGCTTGACAGCCTGGGAGTTGCACCACGATGGTATTCCTCTGACGTTGATCACCGACAACATGGTCGGCCATTTCCTGAAGACCGGCGGAGTGGGCGCAGTGGTGGTCGGCGCGGATCGCATCGCGAGCAATGGCGACACGGCCAACAAGATCGGCACGTATGGGATCGCCGTGCTGGCCAAAGAACACGGGATTCCGTTCTACGTAGCGGCGCCGATTTCGACGTTCGATCTTTCGATCGCGTCGGGCGGGCAGATTCCCATCGAGGAGCGCTCGGAAGAAGAGGTGACTCACTTCGGCGGCACGCCCATTTCGCCGCCGGTGCGGGCGGCGCATCCGGCATTCGACGTCACGCCAGCGCGATTCATCTCCGCTATTATTACCGAGCGGGGAGTGGCGCGAGCGCCATTCGAAGAATCGTTGCGGGCCCTAGCCGAGAACGTTTAATTCAGCTGTTTCGATCGTCGAACAAGCTGGCGCCCAGCAGAGGGACTGGCGGCAGCCAGCAGCTTACTCGTACCGCAGAGCTTCCACTGGATTCAGCCGCGCGGCTTTCCAGGCGGGGTACACACCGAAGAAAATTCCGATCATTGCGGCGACCGATACCCCGAGGATAACCAGGGTCGCGGTGACGGAAGCGGGAAATGACGGGAACGCCAGTTGCACGATAAAGACCAGCGACCAGCCGAGAAATACACCGAGCGCTCCACCAACTGCCGATAGCGTGACCGCCTCTAACAGAAACTGAGTGAGAATATTGATACGCCGCGCTCCGATCGCTTTGCGCACGCCGATCTCGCGGGTGCGCTCGGTGACGCTGACGAGCATGATGTTCATCACGCCCACGCCACCCACGAGCAGCGCGACGGAACCCACCGCCAGCATCACGATGAAAATTCCGTCCGAAATTTGATTCCACGTCTGCACGAACGAGTCGGTGGTCATCAGCGCGAAGTCATCGTCTTTTTCGGACGGCAGCTTGCGCATGCGGCGAATATATTCGCGAACTTCGTCAACCGCGACCGGAAGGTTTTTGGTGGAATCGGCTTTGGCCAACAGAATGATGTCTTTGTTTTCCGGATGCATTTTGCGGATGACGGAAAACGGCACCAGCGCGGTGTTGTCCTGCGGATTTTCGCCGGTTCCGAGGGCCTGTTTCTGCGGCTGCAGTGTGCCGATCACGGTGAACTCCTGGCCCTCGATCGTTACTTCCTGACCCACGGGATCTTCACCGTTGGGGAAAAGCGTATTCACGGTGATATTCCCCAAAACGGTGACGGGCAAGCGGCGGTCTTCGTCCGTGTTGTTAAAGAAGCGGCCCTGCGCCATATCCAGATTGCTGATGTTGGCGATGGAGGGAGTATCGCCTTCCAAAATAACGTTGGCCGCACGCAGGTTGCCGCGCCGAACCTCGCTCATTCCTCCGGCGGCGTTCCCCACGTACACGGCGATTTGCTGCGCAGCACCGGCGGCCACAATGTGCGGCAGGTTCGTCAGACCGTTCACCCAATCGGCATTGAGATATTTTCTCTGGAGCATGGCCGGAGTTGGACGGCCAACGCCAGCCCAGTCGAGTCTGGAAACGATGATAGTGCTCGATCCAAGCGTCTGAATGCTGCCGAGCACGTTGGCGTTCAATCCGTTGATCACCGCGCCGATGGTAATGATCGTGGTGACGCCGATGACGATGCCGAGCACGGTCAGAGCCGAGCGCAGCCGATTGCGGCGCAACACGTCAATCGCCAGGACGATCGATTCTTTCACCTGCCCGAATTTTTGCCCGAAAGACATTCAACCATCACTCCGATCGCAGCGCGACCACCGGATCAAGGCGCGCCGCTTTCGTGGCCGGGTAAACTCCGAAGAACAGGCCTACGCTGATCGCTACCACCAGGCCCATGAGCACGGACCACAGCGCCACGGAGCTGGGCAGAGCGGTGGTCCAAGTGACGATCTTCGCGGCCAAGATTCCGAGGCTCACGCCGATGGCACCCCCGACCGCCGAGATGGTGGAGGACTCGATCAAAAACTGCTTTTGAATGTCGATGCGGCGCGCCCCCAGGGATTTGCGCAGACCGATTTCGCGCGTCCGCTCGGTTACGGACACGAGCATGATGTTCATGATCACGATGCCGCCGACGACCAGCGAGATCGAGGCGACGCCGATGGTCACACCGAAAAACGTGCTGCTGATGCTGTTCCACAGCTGAAGGAACGACTCGTTCGTCTCCATGGCAAAATCGTCGGCCTTCAGGTATGGCACATGGCGGCGGCTGCGCAGCAGCAAGCGCACTTCGTCCATGGTGACGTCGAGAGTCTTGGTATTGGCGGCCTTCACCCACAGACTCAGCGAGTCGTTGCCGCCGTAGATGGTCTGGTAGGTGGTGAGCGGCATGATCACCCAATCGTCCTGCGACTGGCCCATCATCGAGCCGCGCTTTTCGGCGACACCGATAATTTCACACTCGCCGGAATCGACGCGAATTTCTTTGCCAATCGGATTGCTGCCGGGCATGAGCTTGTCGAAAACGTCGTAGCCCACGTCGCAGACCGGAGCGTCGCGAAGCTCATCGAGCCGAGTGAAGTAGCGGCCCATGATCAGATCGCGCTTGTACACTTCCGGCATTTGGTAGGTGAAGCCGATGATATTGGCGGTATCGAGAGACTGCGTGCCGTATTTCACCGAGCCGGTGGTGTTCAGGCTGGCGGCAACGGCCCGGCAGGTGCGGCAATTGTCGAGCACGTAGTTATAGTCGTCGTAGCGAAATTTTCGGCGCTTCTGCGCTTCCTGCCACTGGTTGATGTTCGAGATGACGGAGGGCGACCGGTCGACGATGAAGGTGTCCGCGCCCAGATTGTTGGAGATCATGCGCGCCACGTAAGTGTTGAGGCCGCCGACCAGGCTGACGACCGCGATGACGGCCGTTACGCCAATTACGACTCCCAGCAAAGTGAGCACCGTGCGCATCTTGTGCGCCCAAAGGCTGGCGGTGGCGATGCTGATGGCTTCGCTGAGAGACATCGAGGATTTGGATCGTTTGAGCGACATCGGTGTTGGCGGCATGGATTGTGGGCCTTCTAAGCGCGTTTCGGCAGTGTAGCGCGTTGCAGCGAATTTCGCAGCCCTGAGAGTTTATACGCACGGGGCGAAGCGAAAGTTGCAGCCTTAGTCGAACGCTTCCACAACTTCCACGCGGAACACGGGGTTGGAACTGAGCGATAATCTGGATTATCGCGACCTTCCGCCCCTCGGTACAGGTGCGCTTTGGTTGTGTAACTTAGGCGGGACTAAAGTTCGAGTGACAGTTACCCCGCAGGCATGTAACAACAAGCCATAGGCTGGACAGCCAGGATGTGCGACGAGAATCGAAATAGACTTCGGCGAGAAGCACGCAGCACCCTAACGATGTCCCCGTGAACAATCTTTTCGCGTGTCTCCGCTCTTGCTAAGCCCAATAAAGCCCAGCGGCGGCTACGTGGATTCGCCACGTGTTCTTTGAAAACCTCCACCCGTCTGGACACCCGTGTTGCACGATGACAACACCCCCCAACGGATGGAAGGGCACGCTGGCGTCGCTAGGTGCCCTTGCTTTCAGCAATTGTCGGAGCTCAGAACGTGAATTTGACAGACATGTACAGATTACGGCTAAGCTGGTAGTACAGCGGCTTGCCGTAAAGGCTGTTGATTGCCATGTGTCCATTCGTCCCGGTAGCCCCGCCAGCGTTGTTAAACAGCTGCGTGAGGTTGTAACCATGCATCGCGGCCGAATAGAACGCAGGACCGTCGCCCACGAAACACGAACCAGCGGCTACGAGACCTGGAACTGCGGGGCAATTGGCCGCGGTGCTCGTCGGCGCAAGGAACTGCGAGTAGTAGTTCGTGTCCATCCCTTCCCAGTAAGCGACGACGGCATGCTGATTAAAGACGTTTGGCGATGTCACCGAGAAGCTGATGTCCTTCTCCTCCCCGATCTTGAATGCCTGACTGATCTGCAAGTCAGTTTGCATGTACCAAGGAGTCCGGCGGTTGTATGGTGTGCCGACGGTGACCGTACCCGTAATGGGATCCTGCGACACAGGTAAGAACTGGCCACGAGGAACCACGTAAGTCGGAAAAGCGCCGTCTTCGGCACTCGGGACGCCGTATTCAGAGGGAAATGGCGACTCTGAGTAGCCCATGTCAACGAAGCTGCTTACTGGCGATCCCTGGTAGAAATACTGGAACACGCCGAAGTCAGTGGTGAATCGATGAAGCCAGCCCAACTCATAGTAACCGTATCCTTTAAAGGCATTTGGTCGGTCGGTATTCAGCGGGCCGTTGTTCAACTGGCCAGCAGCATCGTAATAGAAATACGGCTCGTCAAAGGCTCGGCTGTTATTGGGAGCATTGCGCCCGCCGCCGCCGTCGGAAATATCGGACGACGTAAGGCCGGGATAGTTGCCGCGCAAATCGCTGTATGTGTAGGAAAACATCCCGGTCCAGTGTCTCGTCATCGTTCGAGTGAGCCTAAATTCCACTCCATCGTAGCTGCGAGCCGCAGTTGGGAGATTCGGCGGGCAAGAGAAGGTGATACCGCAGCCGCTACTGGTCCCGTAGAGGAAGTTATAGAAACCATCGAACGTGTGGTCGACCCCCTTCCCTGGGTTGACGATCACAAACGTCTCACCGACGAGTGGGTTGTATAAAGCCGCGTCCTCAATCGCGTCGTCGAGGCGACGGCGGTCCCATCGAACTTCAAAGGCGAGAGTTTTTGAAACCTGCCGGTCGATGCCAAACACGCTTTCGTGCTCGGTGTAGGGCTTGAGTCCGGGGGCAACTCCCTCCTCCGTGGACGTGCACGTCGAGCACGTAGTTGGAAAGGTACGGTTGTTCTGGTTCTCTAGGAAAGTAATCCCAGCAGGTGTGCCCGCTCCGAAATTTCCCTCAGAAGATGAGTTCGGCCCCACACAGTAGCGGCCGTTGGCGTTGAAAGTCGGAATTATTGAGCTGAGGTCGGGCGTGTTCAGGGCGTAGTAGCAATTTTGCCAGTACTGCCCGCCGAAAGAACTGATGGCTAGGTTTAACTTCATAGTGTCATAGTACTTACCGTAGCTTCCAAAAATCTTCCACTTGCCGTTTTTGAGCGGATCCCAAGCGACGCCAATACGCGGCGCCACTTTGGCGCCCCACCCGAAATCAATAGGCTTGTTAATGCCGCCGAGGGGCTGATCCTCTGCCGGCAAGTATTCGTGTTCGAGGCGGACCCCGGCGTTGATCGTCAGGCCTGGGATGATCTGCCAAGAGTCCTGAGCGAAGAAAGCGTGGTCCATGCTGGTTGCTTGACCATATGAGCCGTAGTCATACAACCATAAGTAGCCGTATTGCCCAGCGCACCCACCATAGGCAGTGACCAATGGCGCGCAATTCGCCTCGCCGACGGGTCCCTGGGGGGAATAGTAATTCCCTTGGCCTACGACCAAGTTGACGTCTGGCTCGTTGAAATGCTGCTCAACTGCGTTCGAGAGTCGATTGAGTTGGTAACCAAACTTGAAATCATGTGCGCCCCACCAACCGCTGTGAAACCATTCGACCGCGGAACTGATTTCATTGCGGTGAATGGTGTTATAAGTCGTGTTATCGATGTTGTTTGGTGCGCTGAAGTAGCCGGCCGGTTCCTGAAGGCTGGCTGGTAAGGGATTGCCCAAATTGTCCGTTCCACCGACACCGCCATCGAAAAACGAATCGATAGCTCCGCCAGTTGGCATTCCAAAGTCGTGATAGTTTTGGAAGTTATACCCCCACCGGAAGGTGGCTACCACATCGGGCGTCAGGGTGATGTCTGTTCCAACCGTCGTCGTCACGTTCGGCGATGAATAGCCGAGATTGCTTGCGTACACAGCTGCCGGCGACGAGGCCGTATTATTCAAAAGACCGTTTACAGAGTCGGCTTGGGGTAAAAACTCGCCCTGCACGCGCTGGTACTGGTACAGCCACGATCCGAAGACGCGAATCTTCTGCGTGACTTCTGCGTCAACGCGGGCGGTGCTGTAATAAGTATCCTGATCTGAAGTGAAAGGCGTGAGACCGATCGTGGCAGGAAACGCCGAGTTTCCAGCGAAGTCCCAATTGTCCACGCGGGTGATGTCTCTGAACTCTGGGTTGAATCCTACAAAAAACCAGAGCCGATCCTTCAAACTAGGAAGCAACGGGCCTCCCAGTGTGAAACCCGGAAAGTTATCGACGAGACCGTCTTTTTTGGGTATATAGCTCTGCGGAGTCGCGTCGGGAAGAAAGGCGGCTCCAGCACCCGGCCCAGTATACTCGGGATCATACCTCGGATAGGCGTTGGGCGATCCATCCCATGATCCCCGCTCAAACTGCGAGAAAATCGATCCGTGATATTGACTGCTGCCCTTCGCAGTAATCACATTCATAACTGCGCCCATCGCTCCGCCGTATTCGGCTTCGATTCCCGACTGCTTGACTTGGACCGACTGGATGAACGAGAAGGGTACGTTGGTATGAGAGAAGCCGCCGATTGCATCGGCCGTCTCCATCCCATCGACCAAATACGAATTTTCCGAATCGGCCGCGCCGGCTGCGGAGAAGCCGAATCCGCCTCCGTTACTTCCACTGCCAGCGGACTGGCCGCCAGTGCCGGATCCCATTGCTGCGTTCGGACCTACCGACCCGCCTTCCAGTGGCTCGTTGCGGACCTGTGGAGCAAATTGAAGCACAGATTGGAACGAATAGCCGTGGGGGACGTTTTCGAGAGTTTGTTCGTTAAGGTCGGTAATGTTATGCGTCGTAGTCACGTCGATAACGGGGGCGGCCGAGCCCACTTCGACGGTGCTGGTCGCCGCTCCGAGCTGAAGCTGCAGGTCAATCGTATGAAGTTGACCCACTTGGAGAGGCACGTTCGGCCGATCGATCTTCTCAAATCCCTCTGCAGTAGCTGTAATCTCGTAGGTGCCGGGGGGAAGGTTAGTGAAGTGGTAGTAGCCTTTGTTGTCCGTTTTGACTGTCTTGCTTCCGACCAACGAAGTGCCGGTCAAGACGAGGTCGACGTTCGGTACGGCCGCACCGCTCGGATCGGTAACTGTGCCCTCGATGCCGCCCGTCGTCTCTTGGGCTCGCGCGCTCGGCACGAATAAAAGAAGCAGCGCGAATAGACTCAGAACCAATACGGGAAAGCTACGCCCCGATAGAATGCGGCGCATACACACCCCCTGTCAGTCCAAGTTTGTCAATTAAAGCGTCAAAGCTAAGGAGACGAAACCCCGGTGACGCCGAGACCAATGCACGCCGTTGGCCAACAGTTGTATGGACCTAAGCGCTTTATTTCAGATGGGTAGGTATAGGCAGGTTTTGCGTCAATGCATGCTTATGGATTCGCGTATATGAAAAATAGGAGTCGTAATGAGAGGGCGAATTGCCTGTCTACAAAGCACATGGGCATGTCGGTGATCCAACGTGTATCTCTGATTCGAGATCCCACAGATAAATCGCAAGGCAATGAACGCCTTCGAAGTGTGCAGCAGTGCAGTAAACCTCGCCTGAGAGTGCGCGCATCCAATCGTCGATCGAGCGGGCGCTTGCGTCACCCGGCTTGTCGCTTTCGCTGCGGATTGCCAGACGAAGACACCGTCGCCGATGCCAGCCCAGCGTCCGGAATCGAATCCCGCACAATCCAGGAGGAAGTTCATGTTGCGTAAGCTGACGTTCATTGCCAGCCTCGTGCTGCTGTTTTCTGTTTCGGCGAGGGCTCAAGACCAGGTGCAGGTGTTTGGCGGCTACTCGTATATGCATGTTGGCGACGACCCGTCCCTGAACACCAACGGATGGGAGATTGCGGGAGAGTACAAGTTCGCGGATTGGCTAGGCGGCGTCGCGGATGTTGACGGACATTACGGAACGTCAGAGGGTTTTGACCGGAGCACACATTCGATACTTTTCGGTCCACAGATTTCGTTTCCAGCACGAGTTTCTCCGTTTGTACATCTGCTGATCGGCGGCGCGCACACCAATTGGGGGGGCGACACCAGTGATTCGTTCGCAATGGCGCTGGGGGCAGGCATTGACTCTAGCATCTTCGCCAGCGCTCCAGGCATCGATTGGCGGATCATTCAGTTCGATTACATCCCTACCTACTTCTTCGGGCACACGCAGAACAACGTGCGGATCTCGACGGGCATCGTGCTGCGCTTCTGAGCGTTTGAGGGCGCTGGCTCGCATCCGTAAGTTCAACACGACTGTGACGGTCAGCGGCAAAGCAGTTCCGTGCTTCGCAACGGTTATCCGAATGGGCCAGGAGTGCGCGGATTCTCTGATGGTATAGGAACCGCGCACCGCACAGGTCTCCGCACTACAAATGCAAGCATTTGCCGGGTTTGCAAAACGCTCCACAGGATCGAGGATGACCGGTGTGGCCGGAGTGAATCGAAGGCGGCACGGTATGCGTCTAAGAAACTGAATAAGGATAGAAACGGGGTCACGAGAGGTGGCCAAAAATGGAATCAATAGAGACAGTTGGCGTTCGTTATACGGGTTGGGCGGCGCTAAACCGCGACCCGCTGCAGGATATGGTGGAATACACGTGCCCGCATTGCGGAGCCAAGGGCGAGAAGCGAGCCCGCAGGGCGCGAGCGGAATACCATTTCATCGACGGGTTCGTACAGGACACGCAGGGAGAAATGAGCGTCTGCCGCAACTGCAAGCAGTCCTTGCACGTCGCTCCGGTGGTGCTGGTGCATGACCGGGATGAACAGCGGCGCTTCAACGCCGTATTTATCGCCGGCCTTGAGGTCTCGAACAACTGACCGGCCTCGCGCGCGTTGCAGCGACTCGGATTGAGGCTGGGGGGAAGGGCGCGGGAGTTCAGACGCGCTCTTCGCCAGGATCAAGCTCCAGGTGGTCGGATTCCATCCGGGCTCTTACGTTGTCGAACGCCTCCTCAACGGTATCCGCAAAATGTAATAGGTCGTATTCCCGCTGGTCGATTGTCCCGCTACTGACCATGTGCTTCCAATTCAACACTTTGTCCCAATATTTTCGTCCGTAAATCAGGATCAAATGGCGCGAGGAAAGCTTCTTGGTTTGAAGAAGCGTGAGCATTTCCCAAAGCTCGTCCATGGTGCCGAAGCCGCCGGGAAACACAATTAAGGCTTTGGCCATTTGCGCGAACCAGAGCTTGCGCATGAAAAAGTAGTGAAAGCAGAAGTTCAACTCAGGGGTGATGTAAGGATTGGGCATCTGCTCGTGCGGCAGTTGAATGCTGAGGCCAATGGACGTTCCTCCCGCTTCGGCCGCGCCGCGATTGGCTGCTTCCATGATGCCCGGGCCACCTCCCGAGCAAATTACGAAGCGGCGGGGATGTGGACCGAGGGTCATAGCCCACAGAGTGATGCGGCGCGAAAGCTCGCGAGCGTCTTCGTAGTACTGCGACATATCCACAAGCGAGCGCGCTGCGCGAACTTTTGCGCGCCATTCGGCAGTCTTGCGGCCGCGCGCGTCGCGCTGCACGGTTTTCAAGTGCGCGATAGCAGCGTCGCGAGAGCGGATGCGAGCCGAGCCGAACATCACGATCGTGTCGCCCACGCCGGCGCGGCGGAGCCGATCGATCGGGTCAATGTACTCAGCGAGGATCCGCAGAGGTCTGGCGACCTTGCTTTCCATAAACCGTGGATCCTGATAGGCAAGCGGCGCCTGCGGCAGATGGCCCGAACGCTTCATTTTCCCCCCTCGCGAGATGCGAATTTCGATTCTAGCGCGAGGCTTGCGCGATTCAGACCGGGAATCGGGCGCGAGCGTGCAAGGTTGTAACCCGACCGGTCTAGCTGGAACTTGAGAAAACAGCTTCACTTTGTCAAAGAGCGTCTACGCGGCGTGAATGCCGGGAGGCGCCGAAATTCACAAAGCAAAATTGGCGTTGTTCACGCCGCACGGGGCGCCAGAACGGCATTAATTCTGGAGTGCCGACTTATCAGCTAAGAATCGGTGAGGAGTTCGCGGGCGGTGAAGACGGAGCGGTAGTTGTATTTCGAGCGCAGCATTTCGGAGCCGCCCTCTTCGCGATCGACGAGGCTGACGACAGCGAGGACTTCCGCGCCGGCGCGTTCGGCGGCTTGTATGGCTTCCTGCGTGGAACCGCCGGTGGTGCAAACGTCGTCGACGATGACGACTTTCTTGCCGTTGAGATCCTCGATGCCCTCGATCTGCTTCTGGCGGCCGTGCTTCTTGGCTTCCTTGCGAACCAGAAACCCCGGCACAGGACGGTCTTCGATGGCGCTTACGACAATGACCGCGGATACCACCGGATCGGCGCCCATGCTGAGGCCTCCGATGGCGTCGGGCTGGACGTCCATCTCGTCGAGCAGATCGAGAATGCAATAGCCGGTGAGCAGCGCTCCCTGCGCATCAAGAGTAGTAAGCCTGCAATCGAGGTAGTAATCGCTTTTCTTGCCCGAGGCTAGAGTAAACTCACCGCGCACCAGGGATTTCTTTCGCAGAATATCGGCTAACTCAGCGCGATGGTCTACGGGATGAATGTTGAATTTCCCCTCGCAGTTGTCCACGCGCACCTGGCTTCCCGCTTCGATTCCCAGCTGCTGCGCGAGCCAATCGGGGATGCTCACGTGGAGGCATTCGCCGTCCACCGCCGCAATACCGCGCGAGCATTCGATGAGTTGCCTGCCGCCGGCGGCCAGCGGAATCCGCAGCACCAGTCGGCCATCGATGCTTTCGACCGGGCCCTTCAGCGAGGTAACATTTTCCATCGGCGAATGAGTCAAAACGATGCCAATCGACTGTAGCATATTTTTCGCGTTTGCATCGGAGTGCCGGAAACCGCATTCCGCTCTCCTGGGCCGAAGATGCAATGTGGCTGCACAAGTGTCTGCAACGGTCCGTGGACGTCGGGAATCAGATGAGTGGGAGAGCCATGCAGCGACTGAACTTACATCTCAAGCTACAGCTATTAGCGCCTTTGATGGTTGCTGTTTCCGCCGTGCTGGCGTGCACTCTGTTGGTTCCGGCCGCGCGAGCGCAGGGCGAGCCGCCCGGAACAGTGCAACAACAGACCGGTTCCACTCCGCAAACTCCGCCTCCGGACGCGGTGCAAAGCATTCGCGTGCGCACTTCGGAAGTGACCGCGCCGGTGACGGTGCGCAACCGCAAGGGCGAATTGGTGCTGGACCTCACCAAGAAAGATTTCCGCCTGTACGACGACGGAAAGCTGCAGAAGATCACGCATTTCGATCTGGGCGGAGAGCCCTTCGACATCGCGCTGGCGGTGCAGACCAGCCCGCGCGTGCAGGGGCTGCTGCCCGCAGTACGCAAGACGGGGATTTTATTCACGCAAGTGGTGATGGGGCAGACTTCTCGCGCGGCCGTGATCAGCTTCGCCGGCGCGGTGAACGTGCTGCAGAATTTCACCTCAGACCAGGACGCCATTCAAAAGACGATCAACAACCTGAGTGTGGGCAGCGGAGGTGCGCATCTTTACGATGCGATGGCGCGCGGTGTGTCCCTGCTGGAAAATCAGCCGCGCGGACGGAGAAGAATTTTGTTGGTGATTGGCGAGCCGCTCGATAGCGGCAGCCAGAGCAAATTAGGACAGGTGCTGCGCATGGCGCACGTCGGCAATGTGACCGTCTACTCCATCGCCTTGAGCATCACGGAAGCGGACCTGACACAGCCGCCGGACTATACGGGTCCCGCCCCCATCGGGCCGCCGGGAACTTTTCCGGTTCCGGTGCGCCCGGGCATGCCGGTCAATCCCGGGATCGAGTCGCAATACGAAATGCCTCCGGCGAATTTGAGTGCGCTGGGCGTCTGGCTGCTGCGCACCGGGAAGAATGCGGTAACGCGCAATTCGCTGGAAGTGGCGAGCCAGAGCACGGGAGGGCTGTCGCTCGGCCCGCGAAAAGATCGCGCCATCCAGCACGACATGGATGAGATTGGCGGAGAATTGCACGCGCAGTACACGCTAGGCTACCAGCCGCCGGGCGGAGAGAAACCCGGCTATCACACGATTCGCGTGACGGTCGACCGGCACGATGATCACGTGCGCACGCGGCCGGGGTACTACATCGCGCCGCCGATGCATTAGTTCGGTCGCTCGATTCGGGGTGGCTTGCTACGCGTTCCCTGCAATCAACGCAAAAGCAAATCCCTCACGCGTCCGCAGAACCGGCAGACGGTTCGGGATGACAACGTCGTAATGCGCGAGGCAACGAGACCGCGACCGACGGATTGACGAACGCACCTGGGCACCCGGAACATCAAAATCACCGATGAGACGCCGACGTCACTGAGAACGGCGCCCGGCGGGATGCGCTACTTCTTTTCGGGCGCGGGCGGCGCGTCGACGGCTGCGGCGGCTTCTTCCTCCTCAAGAATGCCGGCAGCGGCGGCGATGCGGTCGCCTTCGTCGAGACGCAGCAGACGGACGCCTTGCGTCGAGCGGCCGGCCTCGCGAATTTCGCCAGAGTGCACGCGGATCACTTTGCCATGCCCGGTGATGATCATCACGTCCGAATCCTCGCGGACTTGCAGAGCCGCGACGACGGCGCCGTTGCGATCGGTGGACTTCAGATTGATCACGCCTTTGCCGCCGCGCGAGGTGACGCGATATTCAGCGAGCGGCGTGCGCTTGCCGAAGCCTTTCTCCGAGACGGTGAGCATCAGCGAAGTGAGCGACTGGCGAATCTGATCGCTTTCGAGCTCGTCGAGATTCTGCGAGTCGGTCTTAAATTCGTTCCGGATAATGGCGAAATCGGGCTGGGCCGCGTCCATGGAGACAACCAGGTCGCCTTTGGCCAGGTCCATGCCGTTCACGCCGCCTGCGTTGCGGCCCATGGCGCGTACTTCCGATTCGCGGAAAAGAATCGCCTGACCTTCGCGGCTGGCGAGGAAGATCATCTGCTTGCCGTCGGTGAGTTTGGCGCCGATCAGCTCATCTCCCTCTTCGATATTGATGGCGATGATGCCGGAGGGGCGCGGATTGGAAAACTCGGCGATAGCCGTCTTTTTTACCGTGCCGTTTCTGGTGGCGAGGAAGACGTAGCGGTCTTGCTCTTCCAGATTGCGCGCGGCAACCACGGCGGTAAGCTTTTCGCCGTCCTGAAAACGGACCAAACTGTTGATGGCTTTGCCGCGAGTGGCCGCGGCACCTTCGGGAATTTCATAGACCTTCACCCAATAGACGCGGCCCTTCGAGGTGAAGAGAAGAATGTAGCTATGCGCCGAAGCGACGAAGAAATGCTCGACGAAATCGTCGTCGCGCGTTTTCGCGCCGATGCGGCCCTTGCCGCCGCGCGATTGATGGCGGTAGACGTCCACCGAAGTGCGCTTGATGTAGCCGGAGTGGCTGACGGTGATAGCCATCTCTTCGTCTTTGATCAGGTCTTCGAGCTTGATTTCGTCCACGCGATCGACGATTTGGGTGCGGCGGTCGTCGCCGTAGGACTTCACCACTTCGCGCAGCTCGGCGATGATGACGGCCTTGAGTTTTTTCTCGCTCGCCAGGATTTCGCGCAGCTCGGCGATGCGTTCGCGAATTTGCGCCAATTCTTTCAGGATGTCATCGACGGACAGCTGCGTCAGGCGATGCAACTGCAGTTCGAGGATGGCGTCAATCTGAATGTAGCTGAGGCCAAAACCTTCGCCGCTTGCGATCACCTCGCTGCGGCGAGCTGTGGCGGCCAGCACGTCATATTTTTTTGGGTCGAGCTTGACGCCCTTGATCGTTGTTTCCTTGCCGCCGACCACCACGCGCACGGATTTGTTCAGGAAAAAATCGTGCAAGTTTTCGCGGGCGTTGGCGCGGCTGGACGATCCGCGAATGATTCGGATCACGTCGTCGATGTGATCGAGAGCGATGCGGTAGCCGAGCAGGATGTGCTCGCGCTCCTGGGCTTTGCGCAGATCGTATTGCGTGCGCCGGCGGACCACATCGATGCGGTGCTCGATGAAAAGCTTCAGCAGCTGCAGCAAGCCGAGCTCGCGCGGCTGTCCGGCGACGATGGCCAGCAGGATCATGCCGAACGATTCCTGCATTTGCGTCATTTTGTAAAGCTTGTTTAGGACGATTTGCGGCTCTTCGTCGCGCTTCAGTTCGACAACGATGCGCATGCCGTCCCGGTCGGATTCGTCGCGCACGTCGCCGACGCCATCGAGTTTCTTGTTGTTGATCAGGTCGGCGATGTGCGAAATCAGCCGCGCTTTGTTCACTTGATATGGCAGCTCGGTGATGACGATATCCTGCCGGTCCTTGCCGCGCTGTTCGATGGCGGCCTTGGCGCGCACCTGGAACGAGCCGCGGCCGGTGCTGTAAGCCTGCTCGATGCCTTCGCGGCCGTAGATATAGCCACCGGTCGGGAAATCCGGGCCAGGAATGATTTTCATCATCTGCTTGAGCGTGGTTTCCGGATTTTCGATGAGCAGGATGGCGCCTTCGATGGTTTCGCGCAGGTTGTGCGGCGGAATGTTGGTGGCCATGCCGACGGCGATGCCCGACGAACCGTTGACCAATAGATTCGGAATGCGCGTGGGCAGGACGACCGGCTCTTTTTCGCTTTCGTCAAAATTGGGCGTGAAATCGACGGTTTCCTTTTCGATGTCCGCCAGCATTTCCTCGGCGATTTTCGAAAGGCGGGCTTCGGTGTATCGCATGGCCGCCGGGGGATCGCCGTCAACGGAGCCGAAATTGCCCTGGCCGTCGACGAGCGGATAGCGCATGTTGAAATCCTGCGCCAAGCGGACCAGCGCGTCGTACACGGGCGTGTCGCCATGCGGGTGATACTTACCGAGCACTTCGCCGACGATCTTGGCGCACTTGCGATAGGCCTTCGTGGACGTGAGGCCCAGCTCGTACATGCCGAAGAGAATGCGGCGGTGCACCGGCTTCAGGCCGTCGCGCACGTCGGGCAGAGCGCGGCCGATGATCACGCTCATGGCGTAATCGAGGTACGACTTTTTCATCTCCGATTCGATATCGACCGGAGTGAGGATTTGGGAATTCTGCTCGTCAGCCATTTAGACCCCTTTGCATATTCGAACCGTTGTGGCGCTCGCCGCGCCTGCGTAACAGCTCAACCGCAAGTTCTTCGTCGCGTCGCTTGCCAGAATGACATCCAGGGAACGCCGCGGAATTTCAGCCCTGCGCCGACGGCGCACCGGTTCCGGCGCGGCTGCGCGGCTTCAGCCCCCAGAAAGTGGCGATTCCGATCACCAGCACAGCGGCCACATTCGTCGCGTCCAGGCGGAACGCCGCGCGCCAAAATTCCGCCGCCATCGGATCGTCCGGAATGGCGGCACGCCAATGGTGAAAATTACCAATCAGCTCCGGCGCGCACCAAGCCAAGTACACCAGCGCGAGCGCCAGAAAAATCCATCGGACGATGTTGCGCGCGCGCTGCATTGGTTATCCCTGGCTCCCGTCATTTCGCTGCTGCGTCGTACTGCACGGCACACGCGAGATTGCCCTCAGAATCGAGAAACTTCACAATCCAGCCGACACCGGAAATCGCCGCTTTCGGCATTACGATCTTGCCGCCATTCACTTCCACGGCGCGGGCGACGGCGTCCACATCGTTTACGGCGATCGAACACTCGAAACCAATCACCGGCTGCGGCGCAGCATTGAACTTGCGTGACTGCATGGCCCCGAGCGGCGCGAGGCGTTTGCCTTCGGCGTCGAGAATCTGGCAGAAATCGGACATCGGGCCGCCTCCAAAGCCTTGAAACGTCCAGCCGAAGACGCCCGCATAGAATTTGCGGGCGCGTTCCAGATCGTCGGCGTGAATAGCGAAGTGCGATAGTTCGCTGGTCATTTTCGCCGATGCCCTCTCTATTGCCTTCTGATGAAGGCCGGGTGTTCTGGACACTGCTTTAGTAGCAGATTGCCCAACTCTTTCTCTGCCGCCAGCATGCGTTCGCCTTGCGTCGGCGCTCCGTAGCCCGTGCCGGTGAATATCCAAACTCCGTAGCGGGCGTTCTCGCAGTGTGGACAGGCCAGCGCCGTTATGGCTTGAAATCCTCCGTCGCGGGCGGCCGATTGCGCTGCCTCGCTTTGCGGTTCCGAGCCTTCTTTAAACGCCCACCACTCCCAGTCATGTGCGGCCATACAAATGCTCCTCTCGCTCGCTTTCGACTATTTCATCGGTGGCTTTCCAACTGCCTCGAGCTTCTTATTCAGCGCGTCGCGCTTTTGTTGCGCAATCCTTGGCTGCTCGAAATAGAAATCGAACAGGAGGTCGAGTACGTCTAGGTTCCACTCGGCTTCGCCCGGTTCTACATCGATTATTTCACCGGTGGTCCTTGATTTCTGCTGATGCGCCGCGAAGTTTCCGATGTTCCTGACCGCGTCGAGCTGCGGCTGGAGGTAGCCCGGAAGGGTCGGCAGAACTTCCTCTATTTGATCCGCAAGGCCCTTGGATTTTGTTTTCGCGGCCTCACGCAGTAGGGATTGAAGGCAACGCCGCGAAAGGGCGGCGCTCGCCTTGCGGCTCAGGGCAAGGACAATCGCCGCCTCATGATATTCATCCCGCAGGTGCTGCGGTACAGTTTCCGGGACAGGCGCCCGCGCTGAAGCGGCGGGCCAGATTAGCCAGCAGTCGACAAGCTCCGCCTCGTCCTCGGGCTCTTGCGGATCGAGACGGCACATCTCGATCGACACTACGGGGCGACCACAACTCGGGCACCTCGCAACGTGAATTTCGAAACTGGGCCCTTCGTCGTTCGGCTCAGCGAAGACTAAAGAACGATCCCACGAACTATAATTCACGAACTGGACGGTCGTGCCGCAGTGCGGGCACTTCCCTGTCTCTCCGGACTGAAACCGATAGATCATTTAGATATCGAGGTTGACGACGTCGAGGGCGTTGTCTTGGATGAATTTGCGGCGTTCCTCGACGTTTTCGCCCATGAGCGTGGCGAAAATTTCCTCGGCGGCGACGGCATCCTCGAGCCTGACTTTGAGCAGCGTTCGCGTTTCGGCATTCATGGTGGTGGCCCAAAGCTGCTCGGGATTCATTTCGCCGAGCCCCTTGAATCGCGTGATGGTGAAATCTTTTTTGGCGTCTTCGAGGACGTAGCTGAGCAGGATTTGCGCCGATTCCTTGGTGGCCTTGTCGCCATTGTGCGCGATGGTGAAGGGCGGTTTGTCGACGTCCGCCACCGCCTGATAGAGCGCGCGCAGGCGCTTGTACTCGGGCGACGCGACGAGCGCCCAATTGATGCGCATCTCCGAGCCATTCTTCAGCACCAGCTCGTTGAGGCTGTGCTCTTCGTCAAAAACGATTTTGGATTCCAGATCGAGCTTGGCTTTCTCGATGGCCTTGGCCAGATCCTGCAGCTTTTTCTTGTCCGCGAAATCGGCTTTCTTCTCGATGTCGCTTTCGGCCAGCACGTCGATGAGCTTCGGCAGACGCAAGCGGCGCGCCAGTTTCGCCGCCACCTGGTCGTATTCCTGAATATTGAGCAGGAACTGGGTAAGGGTGCCGCCCTCGAGCGATTTGCCGTCTTTGGTTTTAACGATTTGATCTTCGGTGGCGCGCTTCATCAGCTCGCGCGAGAATTCGCGCTCGTCGCGAATGTAGCGATCCATCTTGCCGCGCTTCACGCGATAGAGCGGCGGCTGAGCGATGTAGATGTGTTCCTTTTCGATCAGCTCGCGCATGTGGCGGAAGAAAAACGTGAGCAGCAGCGTGCGAATGTGGCTGCCGTCCACGTCCGCATCGGTCATCAGAATCACTTTGTGGTAACGCAATTTGGAGGCATCGAAGTCGTCCTTACCGATACCGGTGCCGAGGGCGGTTATGATGGCGCGGATTTCTTCGTGGCCCAGCATTTTGTCGTAGCGGGCCTTTTCGACGTTGAGAATCTTGCCTTTCAGCGGGAGGATGGCTTGATAGCGACGGTCGCGTCCGCCCTTGGCCGAGCCGCCTGCCGATTCTCCCTCGACGACGAAGAGCTCGCAGCGCGCCGGATCGCGTTCCTGGCAATCAGACAGCTTGCCGGGAAGTCCGCTGGAATCGAGCGCGGATTTGCGGCGGGTGAGTTCGCGAGCTTTGCGGGCGGCTTCCCGGGCGCGTGCCGCGTCGATGCACTTGCCGATGATTTTGCGCGCGACGGAAGAGTGCTTGTCGAAATATTCTCCGAGTTTCTCGTTGACCAGCGATTCCACCGAGCCCTTGATGTCGCTATTGAGCTTCCCCTTGGTTTGCCCCTCGAATTGCGGCTGCGGCAGCTTGACGGAGATAACAGCTACAAGCCCTTCGCGAACGTCATCTCCGTTGATGGAGACTTCGTCCTTCTGCTCCTTCAACATGCCGAACGAGCTGGCGTAGTAATTGATCGTGCGCGTAAGCGCGGAGCGGAAGCCGGCCAGGTGCGTACCGCCGTCTACCGTGTTGATGGTGTTGGCGAAGGCGAAAATATTTTCGGCGTAGCTGTCGTTGTATTGCAGCGCGATTTCCATGTCCGCTTGGCCGCGCTTGCCTTCCATGTAGATGGGGGAATCGTGCAGCACCTGCTTGCCGCGGTTGAGATGCTTGATGAATTCGGAGATGCCTCCGGTGAAACGAAACTCGGTCTTTTTGCCGGAGCGCTCGTCGTCAAGCGTGATTTTCAGGCCTTTGTTCAGAAAGGCCAGCTCGCGCAAGCGCTGCGAAAGCGTATCGTAGCTGTACGTGGTGGTCGAGAAGATAGATGGATCGGCGTGAAAGGTGATTTTAGTGCCGGTTTTGCGTGTCTTGCCGGAAGCTTTGAGCTTCGAGGTTGGAACGCCTTTTTCGTAGGATTGTTCCCACACTTCCCCATCACGCCAAATTTCCAGGTCCAGCCAATCGGAAAGCGCGTTGACCACGGAGACGCCCACGCCATGCAAGCCGCCGGAAACTTTGTATGTGTCGCTATCAAATTTTCCGCCCGCGTGCAGAACAGTCATCACCACTTCGGCGGCCGGCTTCTTTTCGGTGGCGTGCATGTCGACGGGAATGCCGCGGCCATTGTCGGTGACGGTGACGCTGTTGTCGTCGTGCACCACCACGTTGATTTCGTCGCAGTAGCCGGCCATGGCTTCGTCGACGGAGTTGTCCACCACTTCCCAGACTAAGTGGTGCAAGCCCATCTCGCCTGTGGAACCGATATACATCGCGGGGCGTTTGCGGACAGCTTCGAGGCCACCGAGGACCTTGATGGAGGTGGCGTCGTACTTGTGCCCAGCGCCTGTGGGGGGCGTTTCTTTATCAGCCATGAATCGTGCGTCTCCTCAGAAATTGCGAACTACGGCAAAAATGAAGTCGTGCGCGGGAAGGCGGTCGCCCAGAGCAGATCAACGCGTTGGCTCGACACTGTCCTTGCCCATTGGCCCCTCTGGCGCGAACGGTTTCGCTCGAGCTGGGACTCGAAGGGTTTCTGTCATCCCCATCCCGCTCCACACCGAATGTTCGGAGGAGCGCGGCGGAGTTGTTCTCTTCAGCCTGCGCAAAGCAGGGGTGTTCGGCACCCGGCAAACCCGCCCTAAAAGCCGCTTGCGCTGGCGCGCACAAGCCACGCGCGGGATGCGGATGGTCCAAACGACGTGTCGCTCAGGAGGAATCCGAAACAAGTGCAATTCTACAGGAGGGAGCTCGCTTTCACAAGCGTAATCTGGTAGTTGAAAAGGACGCTATCTGTAGGTCATACAGTGATTTACAGTGCAAATCAGTAAGGATGTTTCGGTCGGTTTCACAAGCCGCCATCGCGATGCAAGTCCGCTTCTTATGGAAGCGTTTACTGCGATGTTTGTGACCCTAAATCGGGGAGTTTGGCGCCGTGAAACGGCCCTTGCGGCGCGATGCTGCACTCAGATGCGCATGGGCATGACGACGTAGCGATAGCGGCTGCCGTCGTCGGCGAGGGGGCGGAGCTGGCCGGCAGACTGCTCGTCCTTCAGCTCGAAGTTTATCGGCCCATCGGGCGCGGCCGCCAGAAAGTCGAGCAGATATTGGGCGTTGAATCCGATGCTAACCGGCTCGCCCTTATATTCCTTCTCGATGGCTTCTTTGGCCTCGCCATACTCCGGACTGGACGCGGAAATTTCCAGGCCTTCCTGGGCGAGCACGAATTTCACGGCGTGCGAGCGCTGGTCGGCAAGTTGCGAAACGCGGCGCAGCGCATCCTGCAGTTCGCCGCGCTCGATGGCCACGGTTTTGTTCACCTCGCGCGGAAGCACAGCTTCATAGTTGGGGAACTGTCCGGTGAGCTTCCGCGAGGTGAGCAGGCGGCGTCCGAACTGGAAGAAGAGATGGCTCTCATCCTGCGCGAATTCCACCATGTCTTCATCGCCGGCTTCCCCGGCTAGGCGCTGGACTTCATTCATGGCTTTCTTGGGGATCAGCACGCGCGTCTCGGACGAAAAACCTTCGAATTTGTGGTCCACCTCCACGAGAGCGAGACGATGGCCGTCGGTTGCGACCATGCTGATCGAGCTCGGCTTCAGCACCAGCAGTGCACCGTTGAGCGTGTAGCGCGATTCTTCGAGCGAAATAGCAAAAGTAGTGCGCGCGATCAGCCCTGCAAGCATTTTGGCCGGTATTTTCACCAGCGCGTGCGGGAACGCGGGCAGTTGCGGGAAATTGTCCTTAGACATGCCCACAAGCTTGTAATTGCGGCGATCGCAGGTGATCTGCACCCAGTGGTTTTCGAGCAGCTTGAAGCGAATTTCCTCGTCAGGCAGCAGGCGAATCAGTTCGAGCAGCTTCTTGGCCGGGATGGTGCCGGCTCCTTCTTTTTTCACTTTCGCTTCGCACGAGGTGCGAATGCTCAGTTCAAGATCGGTTGCCGTGATCGTCAGGCGGTTGCCGCTGGCTTCGCAGAGAAGATTCGACAGGATGGGAATCGTGGTCTTGCGCTCGACGACGCCTTGGGTGAGGGAAAGCTCTTCGAGCAGATCGAATTTCTTTACGCTGAATTCCATCTCGTGTGCGGTCCTCGCGCTCGTTTCAGGGCTCATCGTTTTGCCTTCCGTCTGGCCGGTTTACTCTACTGCTTTTCTCTTTATCAATAAAGGTATGAAAACCGTAGTCGTCGCCGCAATTGTGGATTTGAGGAAATCGTCCCAAAGCCGCTCCCTTACGGTACTTCCTCGATTGCATGCCCTGTGAATACCTGGGTGGGGCTTCGGGAAAACACCGGAGTCAGACGCTGGCCTCGGCTTCTGGGCCCGACCCTTCACAGTTTCGCGCGGGTTTCCACAGGCGATTTCCACGCCCGCCCGCATGTTGTGACGCAAGTCTAACCAAATGAATCCAGTAGCCTGTTAATCGTCTTGTTCAATTCTTTATCGACTTGCCGCAGCGCTTCGATCTTATTAATGGAGTGCAGCACGGTGGTGTGGTGCTTGCCGCCAAACTGTTTGCCAATTTCCGGCAGCGAAGCGGAGGTGAGCTGCTTGACCAGGAACATGGCCACTTGCCGGGGGAACGCGATCGTCTTGGAGTTGCTACGAACTTTAAGATCCTGCGCGCGCAGGCCAAAGTGCTCGCCGACGCGCTTTTGAATCTGCTCGATGCTGATTTTCTTTTCCTGAATCTCGATGATATTTTTCAGTACTTGCTGCGCGGTCGCCAGATTGAATGCGGCGCCGGTGAGCGAGGCGTATGCCATCAATCGAATTAAAGCCCCTTCCAGCTCGCGGACGTTGGACTTGATCGAGCGGGCGATAAACTCAGCCACGTCTTCCGGCAAGCGAACCTGCTCGCTTTCCGCTTTTTTCTGGAGAATGGCGATTTTAGTTTCCAAGTCCGGCATTTGAATGTCGGCGATCAGCCCCCATTCAAACCGCGAGCGCAAGCGCTCTTCGATCGCTGAGATTTCCTTGGGCGGGCAATCGGAAGAAATAACGATCTGCTTCTGCTGATCGTAGAGCGCATTGAACGTGTGGAAGAACTCCTCCTGGGTGCGCTCGGCGCGGGCGATGAACTGAATATCGTCCACCATCAGCACGTCCATATTGCGGAAGCGGTCGCGAAAGTTGGACATGCGCTCAAAGCGGATGGAGGCGATCACCTCATTGGTGAACTTTTCGGCGCTGATGTAGATCAGCCGCAGGGAAGGTGTGCGGCGCTTAAGCTCGTGGCCAATGGCCTGCATCAGGTGCGTCTTGCCTAGCCCCACGCCGCCATAGAGAAACAGGGGATTGTAGGACTTGGAGGGCTGCTCCGCCACCGCGACGGCAGCGGCGTGGGCGAACTGGTTGGAGGAGCCGACGATAAATTTGTCGAAGGTGTAGCGAGCATTCAGCTGCGCGTCGGCGGCGTCGAAATCGAGTTTTGTCTGGGCGGCAGCGGGCGGCGCGGTCACGGGCTCGGAATCGGCGCAAATAAATTCCAGCGCCAATTCCGGCTGTCCGATTTCCGCAAGGACCGCGCTCAAAAGCTCGCCGTATGTTTCCTTCAGCCGCTTGGAAAACAGCCGGGTGGGAACCCGGATGATCAGCCGGCCATCTTCAGCACGTTCCTGGCGCGTGGGACGAAACCAAGTGGCGAAACTGTGCGGGTTTACGCGGCGTTCGGTATGCTGGAGGACCTTGTCCCAAGTCGTCATAGAAAAAAAAGTCCCTACCGCGATTTCCACTGATGTGGAAATGCTGTGGAAATGGCACCCCGCGATATGCGAGGAGCAAAATTGGTCTGGCCGATCAGGTCAGAGACGGCAGGGGCGCACCCCACCCACGCGCGTCTCTTTGAATCGATTCCTCAACCGCGACAGGATTAACTGCGCGAGCGGGATTCTGCCTAAATGGAGCGTTGGGGGCAAGAGAAAAGTAGCCAAGAAAATTGCGGGCAGTCCACATAGAATTCACAAGTTTTCCACAAGAGCCGCTCCCGCTGCAATGCAACGCTAAATCGCTGATCCGGCCCATGAAATCCAGCACAGAATGAAAAGCCGCGCCCCGGTAGCGCCGCGCGTTTTCCACAGCCTCCATTTCAACAGGCTCTTCAAATTTTCGTACACAATCCAATTTTTATGCTCCTCCAGGCAAATCGATGCGTTCCGCGGGCCGCCGAGAGATTCGTACAGCCGGAAACGGCCGCGTCTAGTCAAGCCGAAAATTGGCCCGTTCGATGGAGCGGGCGTGGCCGGTCGATTCATCGACATCGATTTGAACACCATTCATCTGCACATCACCCTCGGCCACACTGAAGCGCGAAGGCATGGCATCGATAAAATGCTCGATGACGGTTTTCTTCTCCATGCCAATGACGGAATCGTGCGGACCGGTCATCCCCACGTCGGTCATGTAGGCCGTGCCACCCGGCAGAACGTGATAGTCGGCGGTCGGGATGTGCGTGTGGGTGCCGAGCACGGCGGAAACTTTGCCGTCGAGATACCATCCCATCGCCACTTTCTCGGAAGTCGCTTCCGCATGCATATCGACGACGATCACTTTGACATCTGGCGGGACTTTCTTCAGCTCGGCCGCGGCGGCGCGAAAGGGATCGTCGATCGGCGCCATAAACGTGCGGCCCTGCACGTTGAGAACGGCGCAACCGACGCCATTCTTCGCCTGGCCCACCCACAACCCGCGACCGGGTGAGCCCACGGGAAAATTCGCCGGACGCAGTAGCCGCGACTGCTGCGGGAAGTACTCCATGATTTCTCGGCGCTTCCAGATGTGATTGCCGCTGGTCAGCACGTCCGCGCCTTCGGCGAAAAGTTCCTCGGCGATCTTCGGCGTGACGCCGAAACCCGACGCGGAGTTTTCGCAATTGATGATGCAAAGGTCGATTTGCCGCTGCGCAAGGATGTCCGCCAGCCGATCGTGAACGATCTTGCGGCCGGGCGAGCCGACCACGTCGCCAATAAAAAGTATTTTCATGATTCCTGTGGAATTCTAACGGCCAAACAGCAGCGTTGCAGAGCTACAGAAAAGGGAGCGGTCCACTTCGCCGTGCGTTACTAGGCCCTGAACCCCACATGACAGGTCGGGCACCCGGCGCCTGCTTTAAGGCTTTCCCGTTCCGGCAAGCCGGGCGAGACGTGCACAAGGGCAGGTCAACGCGGGCGCCCTGGGATTCAGTGTTGGTTCAAATAGGCTTTCGTAACGATCACCTGCGTCGCAGGCCATCTCCGCAAGACATTGTAACAGGATTCGGTGGGTCCTCGATTTGCGGACGATCTTGGAGGCCAGCGTTGTACGACGCCAGACGCTTAGGTGTCGTCATAATCTTCTGTAAGAGACTCGAGGAACGCCACGATCGCGGTCGGCGGTGGCGTCATCGGCTCGCAGGGCTTGACAGGGGCATTCCGCTGCGAAGGAGGCAGGTACAGGCGGGGTGTACGAGAGTCGAGCTTGGCGGCGCAGCTCACGACTGTCATCTGGTATTGCCCACGGATCATTAAGCTGGCTTGGCTGATTCGAGGGGGCGCAGTTTGGCGGAGCTAGTTGGTTTGTTCGAGGGCGTGCTCGACCATGGCGACGCATTTTTCGACGCGCTCGCGCAAGGGGCCCTCGATTTCCTGCTGGCGGCGGCGAAGGGTGAGCAGCTCGTCGGAGATGTTGAGGGCCGCGAGGACGGCTACTTTGAGCGAGTCGACCATCTTCGTGGCTTCGGCCACTTCGCGCATTTTGGCGTCGACGTAGGCCGCCAGCTCTTTTATATATTCCTCGTTGTCGCCCGCGTTGACGCTGTAACTCTGGTCGTAAATATCAACTTTCACGTTCGGCTCCCGGGTGAAACGTGGCTGGTGTGGCGCCATTGTGCGCCAACCGCGATTGCGGCGCAATTGAGATTGTGAAGCGCCGCGGCGCATCGCTCACAAATAAGAGAGGCTTGCTTCGAGGCATCAGCTGGTCCTTAAGGAGGCGCTGAGTTTTTCTTCGAGCGCGGCGACGATTCGAGAGGAGAAGCCGGCGACTTGCGCATCGGTGAGTGTTTCTTCCGGGCTTTGGAATACGACGCGGATCATCAGCGAATATTTTCCGGCCGGAACTTGGCCGCCGCGGAAAAGATCTGCGGGTTCGATGCGCTGCAATTCGGGAATGTTGAGCCTCCGGATGGCGGCGGCAACTTGCGAGAACTGAATGCCATCCGCAAGCACCAGCGAGAAATCGCGCTCGACCGCCGGGAAGCGCGGGATCGGAGTGAACTTCAGATTGGCTTTCGCCGATTCGATGCCTGCGAGGAGCAGCTCGAGATTGATCTCCGCGACGAAGATTTCCTGGCGCAGCTTTAATTTGTCGGCAATGTTGCGCGCGAGCTGGCCCGCCGCGCCCCCCGCCGGCGTGCCCGCGGTGTTTCCGCCGAGAAGAAGCTGCGCGGCACGCGAGGCGACCAGCCAGTTCGGGCCGCCGGATTTCCAAGCGAATGCTCCAGCGAGGGCGCCGATGGAGTCGAGATCGCCTTTCAAGTCGGCGAAGGAAAATTCGCGCGCGGATTCGTGAATGGTTTTTTCTCGGGCGAGGCCAGTGGCGGCGAGCGTCAGGACGCGCGTTTCCACCGGTTCACCATCGCGCAATTCATAAGCTTTGCCGATTTCGAAGAGGCGCAGATTGCGCTGGCCGTGGTTCAGATTCCAGGAAACGGCGCTCAGCGCGCTGACCACGCCATTCGAGCGCAGAATCGACGCGTCCGCGGCGAGGGGATTGCCGATGGCGGCGGGCGTTACACCCTCGGGACGGAACAGCGCATCGCGCTGCGCGTCGACCAGTGGAATTTCGACGATTTCGTGGTAGCCCAGCGCGACAAGGCGTTCGCGGAGACGGCTTTCGGCTTCGGCGTGAGGCAATCGCCGCGCGGGCAGCTTGGCGGGAGGAAGCCGCGGCGGAAACTTGTCATAGCCGTAGTGGCGGGCCACTTCCTCGATCAGATCGATTCCGCGCGATACGTCCTGGCGCCAGGAGGGCCGGCGGCATTTCCATTCTGCCTGTGCGCCTTCACCTTTGCGAACGGGCTCGAAGCCGAGCGCGTCGAGAATGCCTTCGATGTCGCGATCGGGAACGTCGGCGCCCATGATGCGAAGCAATTCGCTGCGAGACAATGTAATTTCGATGGGCGGTTCGCGGCGGGGGTAGAGGTCGACGACTCCGGAGAGAATTTCGCCGCCGCCGAGTTCGGCGATCAACTGCGCGGCGCGACGCGAGGCGGTTTCGGCCATTTCCGGATCGGCGCCACGTTCGAAGCGGTAGGAAGCTTCGGTGCGAAGGCCGAGAGATTTGGAGGTGCGGCGCACGGAGATGGGATCGAACCAGGCGGACTCGAGAAGAATATTGCGGCTGCTGAATCCAATTTCGCTTTCCGCGCCGCCCATTACTCCGGCGATGGCTACGGCGCGAGATGCGTCAGCGATCACGCACATGTCTTTTGCGAGGGTGCGCTCGGCGCCATCCAGCGTGCGGATTTTTTCACCGGGCCGCGCGCGGCGGACGACGATGCGGCGTTCGGCGAGCTTATCGAGATCGAAGGCGTGCAGCGGCTGGCCGAGTTCGAACATGACGTAGTTGGTGACGTCGACAACGTTGTTGATGGAGTTTTGGCCGATAGCTTCCAGGCGCTTGCGCAGCCAGTCGGGCGAGGGCTGCACTTTCACGGCGCGGAGAATGCGCGCGGTGTAGCGTCCGCAGAGATCGGGCGATTCGATTTCGACGCGCGTGGCGTCTGCTGCTTTTGCAGCGGATTCCTTCAGTTTGATTTCGAGCGGTTTTACCGGCAGGCGATAGATCGCGGCCACTTCGCGTGCGACGCCATAATGGCCGAGGCAGTCGGGGCGGTTGGCGGTTACTTCCGCGTCGAGCACGGGGCCGGCGGCGGTTTCTTCGATCGAATCGATCGAGAGGCCTGAAAGCGCGAGGCGAGCGCGGAGGTCGCCGGCGGGCGCGGTGAGATCGACAAATTCGCGCAGCCAGTCGTAGACGAGCTTCACGGGCGCACCGCCGCGGACGACGGGCGAATGCGGAGCGAAGACGAGAGGCGCCCTTGCGCATGCACCGGGACGTTCCGGGTAAGCAGATGGCCGACCTTTTCTTTTCTATGAGTTACGTGTGGCTCTACTCGAGTGACTGTTCCGGGTAAAACAGGCGTGATTGTTGCGTGGTGAGCAGTAACTGGCGCGATGGCCGGTACGAGTGCGCCGGCTTGGGGAGAAACGGGTATGGGAGGCGCCGGCACATGGAAGTGGCGCGAGCGCGGAGCGCGCGTTTCCGGCGCCGCGCCGATTTCGAATTGTAACCCCGCGCGCATCTTCACGGATTGACCGTAGCACGACTGGATATAGAGACTACTGAACGAAAGGGCAATATTGGTACAGGTGGGCCGACCTGTACTAATAGCAGAGCGAACCGATTCGGCTCTCGACAGCCCCCTAATGGTGCCCAGCCACGCTCATAACCGGATTACGCTAGCGCAAACCGGGGCGCCAGCGCAACGAAAAGTCAGCGAATGGGCGCGAGGCGCAGCTAAAGTGGGTAATTGGACTTGCAGTAAGCGAGTGGATCCAATAATGCGGTTTCGAAAATCCTAACCTGAGGCGCGGGAGCCGCGGCGGGCCATGGCTTTCGCCGTTTCGAGGAGCAGGGAGCGGCGGCGATCGTCGAGGCGCGAGAGCGCTTTGGCGAACTTGCGCAGTTCGCGGCGCTCGTTTCCGTCCTCACCCCATTCGTGCCGCGCTTCGGCTCGCGGCAGCGCCGCGGTCTTGGGAGGCTGCGCGCCGTCATAAAAGAGCCGGTACATGGGGACGCCCAAGGCACGGGCATATTTTTCGAGCGTCTCGACGGAAGGAACGGTGTGGCCGTTTTCGATGCGCGAAGTGTAACAGCGAATCAGGCCGGTGCGTTTCTGGATATCGCCTTGGCTAAGGTGCCTGAGTTCGCGAAGCTCGCGGAGTCGCTGTCCGATTAACATGGCGATTCAGGGTACCACCGGCACGGCGGTAAGCTCAAGAAGTTTACCTTTATGCAACGACCCGATTTTGAATAAGAAACGCGCGGCCCCGCACGAACAATTGGCCAAGCATTGGATAAGAAACTTAACTATAAATTAAAAGTGAACCAAACTTCGGCGGCCGGCGTCTGGCTGATAGAGACACAAATGGATGCTTTCGCGAGCCGGTTTCCGAGAGGTGCGGTGAGCCGAGACACGGCGCTCGATAGCGAGTTCGAGTGCCGGCTTGCCGATTGTCCGAAGCTCGCGTATCGAGTGGCGCTGGCCGTCCTGCGCAACGAGGCGGAAGCCGAAGATGTGGCGCAAGAGGCGATGCTCAGGGCATATCGCAACTTCTCCCGCCTGCGCGACCGGGACCGCTTCCGTGCGTGGTTGGTGCGGACGGCGTGGAGAATGTCTCTCGATCGAATCCGTGCCGCCAAGCGGCGCGAGCGGCGCGAGCGGACCGCGAGTGAAAACGATCTTCAGGCACGGGTGCAGGATATGGCCAAATCGCACGAGGTTGAAAGCCAAGTTGCCGAAGCGCTGGAAACACTCCCGGAGAAAATGCGTATCGTGCTGATACTGGCTGCGATCGAAGGCCACAACACATCCGAGGTGGCGAAATTATTGGGCCTGCCGGAAGGTACGGTGAAATCGCGTCTGTTCCACGCCAGAAAACGCATGGCCGAGAGGCTGCAATGGATTGTAAAAAATACGCCAGGTGCATGAGCGGCTGCGCGCTGGGACAATCGCCGCCGCTACTCCAATCTGAGCTTGCGACCCACATTGCAAACTGCGCAGCATGCCGCCGAGCGCACGAACGGGCGCAACGTGCCGCCGATCTGATCGATCGGGGAATGGAGTTGCTGGTTGCCGGGGAGCCATCGCCGCAGTTCGCAGCTCGCTTGTACGAGCGCATGGCAGTTGAGCCACTGGCCAGGAACTTTTGGGCGCGGCGATTTCCGATCGCGGCGAGCGTCCTGTTGGGCGTGAGCCTTGCGGCAGTCGTCGTCATTACGTATGTAAACCGCCGTTCTTATCGAAAGCCGGAGCCAATCGTGACGTCTCTTTCGTCGCGTGCTGCCAGCGAGCTGAATGCAGCTCCCCGCTTTGTCGGTGTTACTCGAGAGCCTCACCCCAGAAAACCGGGTTCTGATGCGCACGTATCCATTGCTGCACACTCGGAGGTTCTTGTGGCGCCCGGGCAGATGGCGGCGCTCGATCGATTCGATAAAGCAATACAGCGATACCAATCGGCCGGAGCGCATGCGATTGCCCTGCACGACGATGCGGACCAGTCGACGAAGGTCGAGCGGCTGGACGTACAACCGCTGGAGGTCCAATCCATCGAAGTGCCGGCAATTTCGGAGTTCACCGACTCTTGGGGAGGGTTTTGATTGAAGGTGAACGTAATTCCGGACGGCGGCGTCTTGCAAACGTCTTCTCAAGCGAAAAGGAGCTAGCTGCGATGAAAACTGTGATGCGGGTGTCGACTTTTGCCCTGCTGGTGCTCTTCGCGTCCGTGCCGCTGCGCGGCCAGGAACAAAAACAAGACCGGAACCAGGAACAGAGGCAGGACCAGAAGGAGGAGCCCGCGCCCGCCGTTGAATCGACCCGGCCCGAAACGCAATTCCGCATCAGGGTGATTGTCAGCGAGTTTGACGGGGCAAAGAAGATTAGCAGCTTGCCGTACACGCTGAATGCTACCTCGCTGGACCCGCGCCCCAGAATACGCACCGGCGTTCGCGTTCCTGTAATCGTCGGTGCGAAGGCTGGTGATATATCTTTTCAATATCTCGATGTTGGCACGAACATCGATTGCACCGTAGAAAAGCCGTTCGATGACGGGAGATACCCGCTGGATTTCACCGTCGGTCGATCGACGCTGTATGTTCCGGCCGCTGGCACCGTCAATACGAAGAAGGCATGGTCGCTAGGAAATATCCCTCCCAATGCCGATCCAACGATTCAAACATTCGTGGGCCAGTTCAACGTGCTGCTTCGAGACGGTCAGACTCAAGACGCAACTTCGGTGACCGATCCACTCACAGGGCACGTCATCAACATTGAAGTGACGCTGAACATCGTGAAGTAGTGGCTCGTCGGCGATTGGCAAGTAAGCCGGCGCAAGGCTTTTGTCCACCCTTATGCACGCGTTCACCTCACATCACCAGGGCCACAGGGGAAAGCAGGAAAAGAGCGGGCAAAAAAGGGGCGGGCGGGTGTATAGTCCGCGTAGGTGACCGGCGAGACCGGGGGTGGAGTATCGGCGAGGTAACGATTACCGGCCGTGCGATAGGCATGGGGCGTAGGTGGAGTCCCTGCGTTCGTCTTTTTTGCGTTCATTCCCTCGGCGTTCGTTTCCTCTTCGTTGACAAGCTGTGAGGCCATTTCTTCCACGAGACTAATTTCAGGAGGTTGAGGCAATGGATCGACGAAAGATGTTGACGCTTTTGGGAATCAGCCCGGCGCTAGTGGCCGGGACGCCTGCGTTTGCCACGCCCGCCGCGCGTCCGCTGGCGAGCGATTCGTACGAAGGAAGCGACGAACGGATTACGGTGATGAATCCGGCGATCGCCAGCAAGCTGGCGGAGCGCGTGGCGCTGGCTCCGCGGCTGAAGAGCATGAACAACAAGCTGATTTTCATGATCAACCTGTCGTGGGAGGGCCCGGACGCGGCGAACTATTTTTATGGAGCGATGACGGACTGGCTGCAGCAACACTACACGGGCGTCAGGACCATGGTGAAGGTTTCGGCCGAGGGCATGTTCGGCTCCGATCCGTCAATTATCAAGGCGATTAAAGAGAATCACGCCGACGCGGTGGTCGTCGGCGTAGCGGGTTGAAACGGCTGCTGCCAGGCCGTGAGCCGATGGGCAAAACAGATCGAAACTCAGGTTGGAATTCCCACTGTTTGCGTGGCCATGAACAACATCGTGCACTACGCACTGACGTATGTGCGCAAATATGACACCGGCATGCCGCTGCGATTTGTGGCCGTGCCATTTCCATTTACTGGACAGCCGAAAGCGGTGGACGTGGGCTACGTGACCGGCAAGGACATGCTCACCGACCAGCCGATGATGCACGCGGTGGTGGATGCGCTGACAAGTCCTTTGACGGCGAATGAAAAGATTTCCGGAGCGCCGCCGGAAGAATCCGTGGAGCCCAGGCTGCTTGCGCCGGATACCGAAGATAATTTGCGGGCGATGTTTGATGAGCGAGGCTGGGCGGATTACAACTGGATCAACCTGCCGACCGAGAAAAAAGTGATGGCGATGCTGAGCGGCACCAGCCGCAAGCCCGACGATTTGATCAAGACGATCAACATCACCGGTGGCGCGCGGCCGTTGACGGTGGAGAAAGTGGCGATCAGCGCGGTGATGGCGGGGGCTTCGCCGGAGCATTTCCCGGTGATTCTGGCGCTGGCGACACAGGCGCCGTTCGGCAATTCCACCAGTTCGATGGCGAATATGGTGGTGATTAACGGGCCGATCGCCAAGAAGTTGAAGTTCAATAGCGGAACGAACGCGATGGGGCCGTACAACCGGTCGAACGCCGTGGTGGGACGCGCGTTTACGATTTTGTCCAAGACGGCGGGCGATTTACGGAACAACATCAACGCGTGGGAAAGCCTGGGCAGCAACCTTCAATACAACAACGTTCTGTACGCGGAAAATGAAGACAACTTGCCCGAGGGCTGGAATCCTTTGCACGTGCAGATGGGATACAAGCCGAACGACAACATCGTGACGGTGGGGACCGGGTGGACCTGCATTTCGAGCGTGGGCGGGAGCCAGGAACTCTATCCGGTACACTACCTGATGCGAGATTACATGAGGTCGCTGACGGCATCGGGCTCGTCGGCGACGATCGTGATGGATCCTACGGTGGCGGGGCTGCTGCAGAACGCGCACGGCTTCAAGACCAAAGAGCAGTTGAGCGAATGGTTCTCGCAGAACGTCGAGAAAACCGCCGGGAACTTCTGGGGCAACGGTGTAATTCAGAGCACGGTGGTGCCGCTGGCGCTGCAAGGGCTGGAGCCGTACGCCAGCTGGCGAAAGCTGCCGGATGATGCGCTGGTTAAGCCGTTTACCAACTCGCGCGCGATTCACATCGTTGTTACGGGAGGGAAGATACAGACTACCTGGTTCGTCACGGACTTCGGCATGCGCCGGGGCGTGAACATCGACGACTGGGCGTAAGATAGATATAGATGTCGCTATGGGCACGGGACTTGTGTCCCGTGCCCATAGCGCGGAACGAGACAACCGGAGTGGTTATGAAAGCTCAAATTGTGACCGGTATATTGCTGGGATCTTTGGCGCTGCTGCCTGCGACGGTTTTGGCGCGCCCGCTCCCGGAAAGAGCGGGGCAGACATCCGACAGCGGAAAGTCCGGGAGCGCCGCTAATTCCGCAAAGGAAAAGCTGCCGTTTCCAGACGTGCCACGAATCACCGCGGAGGAAGTGGAGAAGCTGATTAAGACCAAAGGAAACGTGGTGATCGTGGATACGGACGACTCGATGAGCTACGGCGCCGAGCATATTAAGGACGCGGTGAACATCGCGTATGATCCCACGGTGGATATCAGCAACGAGGACCAGACGCTGCAGGTGCTGCCGGGAGACAAGCTGATCGTTTTCTACTGCAACTGTCCGCATGAAGAAGATAGCGCGCCCATGGTGCAGGAGATGTGGCAGCTCGGGTACGCACACGACAAGGTGAAAGCGCTGCAGGGCGGACTCACGCGCTGGGAGCAGCTTGGATACCCACTCGCGGGCACCGATTTGCCGAAGGGCACGCAAGAAAAAGGCCAGTAATAGCGCCACTGGTTTTTTACCTGGGTTCACTGTGTCCGGCCGCGGTTCTTCCACGTGTCTCTCCCCTTCTGAGGTTAGACGAGCAGTTTTGTCCCCCCGTCGCATCGACGTAATTGCAACACTGTCGCGCCGCTTTTCCCCGATCTCGGCCTGGTTGGCTGTTTGCACGCGTTTGCCGAACAGTGGTCGCGCACGAAGGCGAACTGCATCAGAATGGTTTTGAGAGACGAGTGCATTCGCGCGCCGAAGAGCGCCGATGAGACGGTGGCTGACCCGGAGGGCAAAAGTGATTCATCCATGGCACGACTTGAAGCCGGGCGACGGTGTTCCTCAAGAGTTCTGGGCGGTAATCGAAATTCCCCTCGGTTCCAATGTGAAATACGAGTTGGACAAGGCCAGCGGGCTGATCAAAGTGGACCGCGTTTTATACTCAGCGGTTTACTACCCGGCGAACTACGGCTTCATTCCGCAGACGCTGGCGGAGGACGGTGATCCTCTCGACGTGATGGTGTTGTGCCAGGAGCCTGCCGTGCCGCTGGCGATCATGCACGCCCGTCCAGTGGGGTTAATGACGATGATGGATTCGGGCGTTCTGGATCATAAGATTATTGCCGTGGCTACGGGCGATCCCGAGTTCAATGGGTACAACGAAGCCGATCAGATTCCGGCGCACTACCTGCAAATGGTGAGGCGCTTCTTTCAAGATTACAAGCAGTTGGAGCATAAGACGGTGGAGGTGGATGAGATTAGCCCGTCGAAGAATGCGCATCCCGTGGTGCAAGCTGCGCTGGCCCGGTATCAGAAGAAATACGAGCCTGTGCGGCCGTAACAATCGAAGCCATGCAGCGCCGCCGGCGACTAGCGAACGAGAACTAACGGATGCTCAGGATGCGCAGATCCAATTTTAGCTGTTTGCACGAGGAGTCCGCGGAGTGGTGACCTGCAGAGACCCACGTTCGAACTACGAGCGATGGGACACCGGCGAAAACGTTCGCATCGCGCAGCATTTTTTGCCCGGCGTGGCCTCGGCTGTTTTTACCGCAACATGATTCCTACAATCGCCGCGGACATCAGGTTCGCCATGGTGCCAGCAATCATTGCGCGAATGCCGAGGCGGGCAAGTTCCGCTCTTTTGTTCGGCGCGAGCGCGCCGATACCGCCGATCTGAATGCCAATGGAACTGAAGTTTGCGAAACCGCAGAGGGCGAAAGTAGCGATGGTGAAAGAGCGCGGCGACAGCATGGTTTGCATGGGACCGAGGCGCTGAAAAGCGACCAGTTCGTTGGTAACCATGCGCAAGCCGAGCAGGGCGCCGATGGTATGGGCGTCGCGCCAAGGGACGCCGATCAACCAGGCGACGGGAGAAAAGAACCAGCCGAAAATCTGCTCGACGCTCGATGGGAACCACGCCATTCCGAAGGGCACCAGCCAGTTGTGCACAGCGCCGAAGCACCCGTCCAGCAAGTAAACGAGAGCGATGAAGGAGATCAACATGGCGGCGACGTTGAGGGCGAGGTGCAGTCCGTCGATGGTGCCGCGCGCCAGGGCGCCGAGGGAATTCGTGTCGTGCTGCATTTCGGCCATTTCGACGCGGCCTGCGGTGAGCGGCTTCTCGGTTTCGGGGACCATCATTTTGGCGATCAGAATGGTGCCGGGTGCGGTCATGACCACGGCAGCGAGCAGATGCTTTGCTTGGATTCCGTAGGCGATGTAGGCGCCCAATAAGCTGCCGGAAACGTGAGCCATACCGCTGGTCATGATGGTCATCAATTCCGAGCGAGTGGCTTCAGGGAGAAATGGGCGGATGGTAAGAGGCGCCTCCGTCTGGCCCATGAAGATGCTCGCAGCAACGTTGAGCGACTCCGCGCCGCTGGCGCCCATGAAGCGGGTCATGAGTTTGGCGATCGCTTTGACGATCAGCTGCATGACGCCCCAATGGTAAAGAAGCGCGAAAAAAGCGGCGATGAAGATAATGATGGGGAGAGCCTGGAAGGCGAAGTAAAAGCCGCGCGGCGAACCACGCTGGCCGAGGTCGCCGAACACGAACGAGGAACCGAAGTAGGAAAAATTGAGCAACCAGTCGGCGGCCGCGCCGAGCTTCTGAAAGATCATTTGCCCAACGGACCAGCGAATTACGATAAACGCGAATACGATTTGAAGGCCAAGTCCCCAGGCGATCGTCTGATAGCGAATCGCGCGGCGATTGGTGGAGAACAAGAAAGCCAACAGAAGCACAAAGGCGATGCCTAAAAGGCCCACCAGACGATGCATGCTCGTCCTCTTCCCCTGGGAATGCGCTGTAAATGGCGGCTAGTATACGCTGTGGCAGTCGGAACTCCTTAGCGGAGAAAAGGAATGCCCCGATCGGCTTTCGGAATGGCAGTTGCGGGGCAAAGGTTACGACGAAAGGCGGGCCAGGGCTTCTGCCAGCACCAGCGTTCCTTTGGCGATGTGTTCGGGAGAAGCGTACTCATCGGGGCGGTGGCTGTAGCCGTTGCGACAGGGAATGAACAGCATCGCGACCGGCGCAATACGCGAAATGAAGAGCGAATCGTGGTACGCGCGGCTAACCATGGGGCGAAACGCGAAATTGTGTTTGCGGCAGGAATCTGAGAGCGCGTCGATCACCGACGGGGCGCATTGCGCGGGCGCATCGGCATTGAGGATTTCGATTGTGATGGAGACGCCGCGATCGCTTGCGATCCGTTCGGCGGCGGACTGGATCGTCCGCATAACGGCATCTCGGCGTGCGAGTTGCGTATCGCGAAGATCCAGGCTAAGTCGCACGCGACTGGGAATGCTGTTCACGGCGCCGGGAAATACTTCGCACATTCCCACGGTGGCGACCGTGTCCGTTGAACCACTGCCGCGAGCGGCGGCTTCGATTGCCAGGATTAATTCCGCAGCGGCGCAAAGTGCATCACGGCGTTCAGGCATCAGCATGCCGCCGGCATGACCGCCAGCCCCTTCCACGGAGATGCGTGCGCTGGCGGGAGCGGAAATGCTGGTGACAATGCCCAGGTCGATTTGGTCGCGTTCGAGAAGCGGCCCCTGTTCGATATGCAGCTCGACGAAAGATTTGTAGTAATCGGCGTGCAGCGGCACCGTTTCGAGGCTGTCATGAAAGCCAGCCTGTTGCCGAACGGCATCGAGGGACTCACCGTTGGCATCGATCAGTTTGCGTGCAGCTTCAACCGGCAGACTGCCGGACAGCAAGCGGCTGCCAATGCAGCCGATTCCGAAGCGCGTGGGCTCCTCGGAGGTGAACACAAGAAGTTCGATGGAGTGCCTGGGGCGAAAGCCACTGCGTTGCAACGCGCGAATCGCTTCCAGACCGCCGAGAACCCCGACGACTCCGTCATATTTACCTGCGTTGGGAATCGCATCGATATGCGAGCCGGTGCCGACTATGGGCGCGCCGGCATCCGAACCGTTCCAGCGTGCGAAGGTGTTGCCTACGGCGTCTTCGCGGACGCTCAATCCCGCGGCGGAGCAGAGTTTTTTCATCCAGGAGCGGGCCGCGAGATCGGCTGGACTGAAAACGACTCTCGTGATCGCAGGCGGTTCCGCCTCGGAAACTGCGGCGAGCGCCTCAACCTCGGACATCAATCGCTCGGTATCGATGGCGAGATTCATCGGCGTGGATCGGATAGCGGATGGCGATTCCAATCCTTGTAGATCAGATACTTCGCCGGTGTTTTCCCGAGCGCGCCAAACCATTGCGGGCACCACGGTCCCATCCAGATAAAATCGCCGGCTGCGACGGGGTACCACGAGTCACCGAGCCGGTAAATTCCACCGCCTTCGAGCATCAGCAGCCCGTGCTCCATTACGTGGATTTCCACCAGGCTCAACGCTGCGCCCGGCTGATACGTCATGGTATTAACCGCAAAATCGAAACTCATCGAATCTGGAAGCAGGCATTTCACCTGCAGATCGGAATCATCTCCGAGCGGGTGCGATGAGATCGCATCTTCGGTAGAGATGATTGCGGAGGACGGCTGAATGGCGGCGACAGCCTGATAGCGCTTTTCGATTACGGCCGCGCGGCTTGATTTTGATGCGGCCACGCGATGCGCGGCGCCTTCGGGAAGATACGCGAATCCAGCGGGAGCAAGTTCGCTTCGTTTGCCGGCAGTTTCTATTTGAAGCGCGCCTTCCAGAACATAAATGAAGCGCTGCGCCGCAGTGGGACCGAGTTCGCCACCAGCCTCGAATTCCGCGGTGTATTGCGTGAAGGCGGCGCCCATGGCCGGTCCAGCATGCACGACCGCGACGCATCCTTTCATGCCGGGCAATGGCGCGCGAACGAACGTGTCCGGCGTGAGCAGCGCGTGATTCGGTTGCTGCGAGCTTCTGGTGCGACCTAAATTATGCACGCGACATTCTCCTTAGACTTCGGGACGCTTATAAACGGCGCCGCTGAGGAATTCACGCGAGGACGCGAGCCGATCGAGAAGACGCAAACCTGCGTCGATCGCTTTGGCTACATCCGTGATTTCGACTGTTTCCGCGGGATTGTGGCTGATGCCTCCCGGCGAGCGCAAGAAAATCATCGCAGCAGGGATTCGCTGGGCAAGGATCATCGCGTCGTGTCCCGCGCCGCTTGCCATGCGGTGAGGCGCGCATCCGGCGTCGGCTATCGATTTCTCGATTTGAACGACCAGAAAAGGATCCATGGCGACGGCGGGCTGATTCATGCGTTCGTTCCAAAGAACCTGAAGGCCGCGGGATTGCGCAATGCAAGCGGCCTCGCCAAGAAGGGCTTCGACTGCCTGGGTGCGAAGTTCATTCGAAGCGTGTCGAACGTCGAGGCTTAGGCGAGTCTCTTCGGCGATGACGTTTGTTACGCCGGGAGTGGCGTGAATGGAGCCGACTGTCGCGACCAGTCCTGCGACTGAATGCGCTTTGCGCTCGACGGCCGTAATCCACTCCGCGGCGCCGGCCAGCGAATCACGGCGCGAGATCATGGGCGTGGTGCCCGCGTGATTGGCTGCTCCCCGGAAAATGAGCTCAAAGCGGCTCTGCCCGACGATCGCGTCAACGGCGGCAAGGGGCCGATTCATCGTCTCGAGCACGGGACCCTGTTCGATGTGAAATTCGATGTAGCCCAATACATTGTGTGCAATTGCGGCGGGAATATCGTTCGGATCCAATCCGAAGGCTTCGATCGCTTGTTGAATGGTGACGCCATTGCCGTCTTGCCGGCCTAGAAGATCTGGGTCGAGAGTTCCGGTCAAAGCACGGCTGCCGATGAACGGGACACCGAAGCGAATGCCTTCTTCCTCGGAAAAGCCGGCCACTTCGACGGCGAATGGAAGCTTCTTTCCGTTCAGTTCCTCGATCAAGGCGATCGCGAGCACGACTCCTAGCGCGCCATCGTACTCGCCGGCATCGGGCACGGTATCGAGATGAGAGCCGATCAAGAGCCGGTGCGCATCGGGCGCAAGGCCTGGATATACGGCGCGAAAATTTCCGGCAGCGTCAATTTTCACTTCAGCGCCGAGTGCGCGCATCCAATTCGCAAGTTCGCGGTGACAGTGGCGGATAGGATCGCAAAGAAATGTGCGCTGGATTTTGCCTGGCGTTTCGGTGAAGCGGGCGAGCAGCTTGCAGCGGTCGATCGCTCGCTGCGCCGCGGCGAGCGTTGCGTTAGGCAGAAGTGAATGTGAACTCACGGTCACCGGCGAATCCGCGCCTCAATGTAGCCGTACGGTTCGGCGGTGGGCACGAAGATTTTATTCGGATTGTCCTGGCCAAATCGCGAGAGATCGGCGAGCAGGTAGTGTTTGTTGGGCATGACCAGCTCGATTTCTTGGATTTCGGGGACGTTCTTGAGAACGTCTTCAGCCATGGCGTAGAGCGTGTGCTGCACGGACTTGCTGCGATGCATTGCAAACGCGCGCAACAGGTTTTCGCGAATCGATTTTCGCTTGGCGCAGAAGTCGAGATCGGCTGCGGAATAGGTCCAATTGGCGCGCAGCGCGGTTCCGAGCAGCCGGTCGGATGTTTCCGGCAGTGAGGTCAGCGAATCATGCATATATCCTTCAAACGCCGAATCGGCGGTTTTAAGAATGACTAAATCATCGAGGCCAGACGTGACGGAAAACTGCGCTCGCTGAGCGCGGCTCACTTTGGTGGTCTGGAATTCGCTGCTGGCGAGCACGAATGCGGTCGGATGGGCCGCGCCGGAAACGTTCAGCGGCTCCCACGCTTTTTCCGCCACGCTGATTTCGGCGTTGTTGACTTGGTTGTTGCGGCTGAGCAGAAAATCGATCAGCTCTTTAGCGAATGCCTCCATAGATGCCGCTTGGGAGTTCCGCGCCACGGAATAAACTGTGTTTTTCATGGTGTCGGTTGGCAAGACTTTGCTGTTGTCGCCCTCCGTGTAGGACGATTCAAAATCACCACGCAACAGGATCTGCACGGTCCATTCCTGGAACTCGTTGCGATTGGCATGCCGCTTCACGCGCGCCAAGCGAACCTGCGATTTGCCGTAACGGTTTTCTGCCAGCGTGGCCACGCGTTAACTCCCTCGATAAGTCGTGTAACCGTTGGGACTCAAAAGCAGCGGAATGTGAAAATGTGATTCGCCGTTCCGGACGGAAAAAGCGATAGCGATGAATGGATACAACGTTTCAACATCTTGGGACGTGAAATATTTTGCGATGTCGAAAACCAGCCGATACGTCCCTGCGGAAAGCGCTGCCGGCTCAGGCAAAAGCTGTGCGCAGCGGCCGTCTTCCGTGGTTTGTCCGAAGCCAATCGGTTGCCACTTTCCGGCAGCGTCCTCGCGTTCCAGTTTCACCGAAATGCCGGAAGCTGGCTTGCCGCGCGTTGTGTCGAGCACGTGCGTCGAGATAACGCTCATTCGCTGAGCCATTTCTTGAGGCGAATATGCGTGATCTGACGCTGCTGCTCGGCGCTTTCGCGTAGCTCCGTTTGTGGATCGTTGTGCAAGCGGCGCCGAAGGATTTTCAGAACTTCAGCAGGTGACTTGCCCGTGGCGCAGAGGATAAAAATGCGGGCGAATGTTCGTTCGTACTCGCGATTCGCTGCTGCGAGCTCGATTCTGAGGGTTTCGTCGGTGTTGGTGAGATTGTGCTGTTCCTGCGCCGACCATGCCGCGGAGCGCGCGACGGCGGAAGCGCTAGGTCTTGATTCGCCCAGGCGCGGATGACTGCGAAAGGCTTCATTCCAATCCGTCTCAGGCAAGTTGTACCAAATTTCGTCGGATGCAGAGAGTAACGATGCTTCACTTGCGAATGGTCTCGCCATCGCCATCCGATGCGCCCAAGCCCTCGAGCCACAACAGGGCAGGATTTCGATTTCGGCTGCGTCCACAGGAAGAGCGTTCCAGCGCGCCAGGACTTTGTTCATTTCTTCCGCAGGCCTGGCGAGTTGTTCGAGGAATTCGACAACAAGATTCTTCAGCACGGCGGCGCGATAGCGGGCCGTTGAGCGAATATCATCAATCGGCTGGATTTCCGCCAACGCAGCGTTTGCCGCCGCTTCGATCAATGGACGATCCAGCCGCTTTCCTTCGAGCATTCGCTCAATCCGCGAAAGGCGAACCGGAAACGGCGCTACGCTGCCGAGCGCAATGCGCACGTGTTCCACCGCATCTCCTGACTTCCGCGCGAGAGCCGCGATGCAAATTTTGGAAATGGCCTGCGCGTTTCGCGTACCGACCTTTCGGGCGTAGGAACTGTATCCCGAAAACCGCCGCGGCAGACATATCGATTGGATCAGCTCGCCGGCGACCAGGGCGGTCGCTTTGTATCCGGTGTGAAACTCGCGATAAGGAATGCGCCGCGAACCGCGCGCCGAAGTGAGAAGCAATTCGGCGTCATAAGCGAGCAGCGCCGGGAGTGAATCGCCAGCCGGAGAAGCGTTAGCGATGTTGCCGCCGAGCGTGCCTCGATTTTGATTGGCAATTCCGCCCACCCAGCCGGACACTTGCGGCAATAACGGGAAATCACGCCGGATGATTTCGTTCTGGCGGAGATCGGCAAACGTAGATGCGGCTCCGACGCGAACTTCATCGGCGAAAGCTTCGATGCGGCGGAATTCGGGAATGCTCCAGATGCCGACTAAATTTCGAGAGGCGAGTTTTCCCGCCGCGTATTGCACCATCAGATCCGTGCCGCCGGAAATCGGTCTCCACGATTCGCGCGGACTGGCCAGCATCGCCATCGCCTCCTGCAAATCGGCGGGCGCGTGCAGCTCGTAGTCTGCGGGATTCGATCTCACGATCGCTCCATTCGCCGCGCCGCCTCGGCGACGGCTTCGAATATCTGCATGTAGCCCGTGCAGCGGCAAAAATTACCGGAAAGCGCCTCGCGAATCTGGTCAAGGCTCGGCTGCCGTATTTTATTCAACAAATACACGGACGCGATAATCATTCCCGGCGTGCAGATGCCGCACTGCGCGCCGCCACGCTCAATAAACGATTCCTGCAGCGCGCGAACGCGCGGGTCGGCTTCAAGGCCTTCGATGGTGACAATCTCGGAGCCGCTCGCTTCGCACGCTGGAATCAGGCAGCTATTCACGAGTGCTCCATTCATCAAGACCGCGCATGCGCCGCATTCACCTTCACCGCAGCCTTCTTTTGTTCCCGTCAGGCCAAGCGTTTCGCGCAACACGTCGAGCAATCGTTCCATCGGGAAGGCGCGAATGGTTTTGCGTTCGCCGTTCACCGTAAATTCGAACTCGTGCGCGCGAGGTTCGCCGGCAGTCATCGGGAAGTGACCGGCTCAGGCGCGCACGCGGCGTTTGCGGGCGTCCCTGCAATCGCCTCGAAAATATCCTCGGGCATCAGCGGAACGTGATTGAACGGAAACTTGAGCGCATCCGCGATTGCGTTCACCACCGCCGGAGCCGGCCCGTCCATGGGCAATTCGCCGATTCCTTTCGCACCGAACGCGCCGTGAACGGTGCCCTGCTCTTCGAAAAAGACACGAATGGGCGGAAGATCCGCGGAAGTGGGAATGATGTAGTTGGTCATCTGCGAGTTCTGCATGCGACCCTCGCGCCATTCGACTTTTTCATAGAGCGCGAAACCGATGCCCTGCGCCACGCCACCCGCGATTTGCCCCTGCGCGAGCACCGGATTCAGAACCTTGCCCACTTCCTGCAGCGCGACGAAATCTTGGATCGAAGCGCTGTACGTCCGCATATCGACTTCGACTTCCGCCACGTACACGGCCCAGGAATAGGTCGCGTAGGCCTCGCCGCGGAAGGCTCGATCGTCCCAGAAGATGTCGTTAGGCTGCTGGTATTGCGAAACGGATCGCAGCTCGCCGTGTTCTCCGACGTAGGCACGACACGCGGCGCGAAATTCTTCCGGAGTGTAGTCTTCGCCGAGTGCGCGCGCAGCTTTTAGCGTTTGTATCAGTCCTCGCGCCGCGGACGCAATGAGGTTTCCCACGACCATGGCGGTCCTCGAAGCAACGGTGGGCCCGCTATTGGGCACATTATGCGTGTCCGGCTGCGCAATTTCCACGTCGTCGTATGGAATGCGCAGAGCTTCAGCCGCAACCTGGCAAAGAACGGTGTTGGTGCCCTGGCCAAATTCGGTGCTGGAGACCAGGACGCGCACGCGCCCGTCAGCACATCCCTCCAGGGCGACAACCGAAGCGAGATAATGCTCGCCCGATCCAGTAAATCCAGCTCCGTGGAAGAACGAGGCGACGCCCATGCCCTTCTTTTTCTGCGCGTGTGCGTTGTCGGCGGCGAAGCATTTTCTTTTCTCGTGATAGTGGGAGAGGTCGAGCGCTCGGCCGAGCAGAGCGTCCAAATTAATTTCCTCGCGGATCACCTGTTCGGTGATGGTCGTCTGTCCAGGGCGCAAAAAGTTGCGGCGGCGGATCTCGTCCGGAGCAAGTCCGACTGCTTCGGCGATGCGGTCCATGTGCCGCTCGATCGCGAACAAACTCTGCGGCGCGCCGAAGCCACGAAACGCACCGTGCGGCGGCGTATTGGTAGCGATGGCTTTGCCGTGCACGCGCACGCACGGCCAGTAATAAGGTCCTCCGGCGTGGATGGTGCCCCGCGAAAGAACCACGGGCGAAAGCGTCAGATACGCGCCACCGTCGATGGTGAAATCGATTTCTCCGCCGAGAATCTTGCCATCGGCGGCTATCGCGGTGCGATGGCGGGTTCGCGAAGGATGGCGTTTCGTAGTGGCCGCCATATCTTCGGCGCGATCGTAAATCATTTTGACCGGGCGCCCGGACTTGATGGCGAGCAACGTTGCGTGCGCCGCGAGCATGGACGGGTACTCTTCCTTGCCTCCAAATGCGCCGCCGGTTTCCGTTTGCACCACGCGGACTTTATCTTCCGGAAGGTTGCACAGAGCCATCAGCGCCTTATGCACGTAATAAGGGCATTGCAGCGAGCCCCAGACGGTGACTCCATCGACCGAGTCGAAAGACGCGATCATTCCGTTGGGCTCGATGTACAGCTGCTCTTGCGCGCCAGTGAAATATTCGCCTTCCACGATATACGCGGCACGCTCCCAAATTCCGTCCAGCTCGCCCTTGCGAATCCAATATTCCTTAAAGAGATTGTCGGCGCCCCAGATGATTTCGGATCGCTTCTCGCTGTCTTCGATGGTGAAAACGGCGGGCAGGCGTTCATATTCGATCGATATTGCGTGGATTGCGCGAGGCAGGGCGTGGCGATCGGGATGCGCCAGCAATAAAATCGGCTCCTCGGGATGGTTCACCATTTCGCGCGCGAGGCATGGCTGGTCGTTGCCGATTAGCGAGATGTGATTTTCGCCGGGAACGTCGGTCGCCGTTACGATTACGAACTCATCCCACGGTATTTCCGAGCCGAAATTTATTTTTCGGATTTGCCCGCGCGGAATTGTGCTGCGAACCGTGGCCCCGTACCACATGCCGGGCATCGAAATATCGTCCACGTAGCGCGCGCGGCCGGTGACTTTGTCGCGGCCTTCCTTGCGAGGGGCTGAGGCTCCGACGATATTTGCCCTCACGATCGATACTCCCGTCCGCGCGGTTCGCCCGGGAACGAGCCGGAATCGTAGACCGGTTCTCCGCGCAAATACGTCGCCTTCACAACTCCACGGAACTTCCCACCCATAAATGGCGACAACGGATGACGATAATGCAAGCGTTCGGGAGTGACGACGAATTCGGCATCGGGATCAAAGATAACCAGGTCGGCGTCGCAGCCCTCGGCGATGCGTCCCTTACGCGCTTCGCAGCCAGCGAGTCGCGCTGGGCCCTGGGCCATCCAAAGCGCGATTTCACGTAAGGTAAATCCGCGGCGGCCCACCTCTGTCCACATCAGTGGGAGTGCGAGGGAAAGACTGCAGATTCCACCCCAAGCCGCCTTGAAATCTCCGGAACCGAGATGCTTCATTTCTGGAGGACACGGCGAATGATCGGTAGCTACGAGGTCGATAATTCCGTCTCGCAAGGCGGACCACAGTTTTTCGCGGTTGTGGGCGCCGCGGATCGGCGGCGCGCATTTGCACAGAGTTGCGCCATCGGAAATTGATTCGGCGGAGAAATACAGATAGTGGGGACATGTCTCCACGGTGACCGGCAGGCCTTCGGCGCGCGCTGCGCGAAGCTCGTCCAGTGCTTCCGCTGTTGATAGATGCACAACGTGCAGCCGGAAATTGAAGTCGCGGCACAAGGAGAGCAAAAGCCGAATGGCCGAAAGTTCTGCCTCGTCCGGCCTGGATTGCAAATAGGTGCTGTAAGATTTCCAATCGGCGCCGTTGAGAGCTGCGGAGGCTGCTGCAATCGGGGGCGCAAGCTCCGCATGCGCCAACAGTGGCAGACCGGTGCGGGCGACATGCGGCAGAGCGGCGCGCAAATCCGTCTCGCCCACCATAGAGAATCCCTCGATGCCGGGGTCGATCAGAAAGCATTTGTAGCCACGCACGCCCCCGGCCGCCAAGGGTTCGATGCAATTTTCGTTTCCACCCACTACGCCGCCCCACGCGGCCCAATCAACACGGCACTTTCCGGAGGCTGCGGCGCGCTTTTCTTGCAAGGCGCTGACGCTGGTGGTTGCCGGCAGGCAGTTGAGAGGCATATCGACGAGCAGCGTATACCCTCCGGCCGCCGCCGCCCGGGTGGCCGTTTCGAATCCTTCCCAGTGGGACCGCCCCGGCTCGTTGATGTGCACGTGAGAATCCACCAGGCCAGGTAAAATCGCGGCGTCACCCGCATCCACGATGGGTACGCGGTTTGGCACTTCGCCTGGGTTGACTACCGCGCGAATGCGTTCTCCGTCCACCAGGACCGCGGCCGGCCGGATGGCATCCGGAGTGACAACTCGTTGGGAGACGAACGCACGTGAAATCATGGGGGAGTTGTGGCGCTCCGCAGTTTGCACTCAGGATATAAATTACCGCAGTCCCCGTGGCGGCATGAAATTATCATCTTGGATACAGCCGATTTATAATTCGACGCGTGCCTCGGGCGCCGCGAAGCCCAAACTACCGGCAAGCAGGCAGACTTCATGACGATGAATAACCCGTACATGGCCCGCGCGATCGAGCTTTCGATCGAGAACGTTCGATCGGGCCGCGGAGGCCCTTTCGGGGCGGTGGTGGTGCGCGACGGCAAGATCCTGGCGGAAGCGGCGAACTCGGTGACCGCCTGCAACGATCCTACGGCTCACGCCGAAATCTTGGCGATCCGCGAGGCGTGCGCGAAGCTGCAAAAGTTCGAATTGCGCAGCTGCGAGCTGTATACCTCCTGCGAGCCGTGCCCCATGTGCCTGGGCGCCATTTATTGGGCGCGACCAGAGCGGGTTTATTACGCGAATACCGCCGAGGACGCGGCGAAAATCGGATTCGACGACTCACTGATTTACCGAGAAATTCCGCGCGCCCATTCCGATCGGAAAATCCCGATGCTGCAAATGATGCACGAAGCGGCCTTGGAGGCGTTTTCGGCTTGGGCCGCGCTGGCGGACAAAACGCCTTACTGAAGGCGCGTTATTCGACACCGAGGAAGGCGTAGCGGCACAAAAAGAGCAGGCTGAGCACCCAAATGAGCACGCTGATTTCCTTGCGGCGGCCGGTAAACAATTTCAAAACGGTGAACGAAATGAGCCCGAGGCTCAGGCCGGTTGCGATGCTGAAGGTGAGCGGCGTGCCGATCACCGTGAGAAATGCGGGCACGGCTTCGGTGAAATCGTTCCAATCGACGCGCGCCACCGCGCCGCACATCAGCGCACCGACAAGAATCAGCGCGGGAGCGGTGGCGTAAGACGGAATTGCAGCGACGATCGGAGAGCAGAACATCGCTCCGGTGAAGAGTCCGGCGATCACCAGATTGCCCAAGCCGGTGCGTGCTCCGGCAGCGACGCCGGCGGCGCTTTCAATATAACTGGTCACGGTGGAAGTGCCGGTCAAGGCTCCTACGATCGTTCCGAACGCGTCGGCAAGCAAAGCGCGACTGGCGCGCGGCAGCTTGCCATCTTTCATGAAGCCCGCTTCTTCGCAAACTCCCACCAGCGTGCCGACGTTGTCAAAAAGATCGACGAAGAAAAACACAAACACCAACTCGCCGAGGCCGAGTTTCGTGGCCGAGGCCAAGTCCAGCTTCAGAAAAGTGCCCGACGGATGCGGCAAGGAAAAGAGATGGTGCGGCCAGTGAGCTACGCCCAGCGGAATTCCGGCCAAGGCAATGATCGCGATACCCAGCAAAATCGCGCTTCCTACGCGGCGCGCCATTAAGATCGCGATCAACAAAACGCCCAACAACGCGAGGATTACGGGGGGACTGGAGATTTTTCCCAGCGCAACGTACGTTGATGGGTTGGCGACGATGATGTTCGCGTTGCGAAAGCCAACAAACGCGATGAAGAGGCCGATACCCGCGGCAGTGCCGTGTTTGAGGCAATTGGGAATACCGTTGACGATCTGTTCGCGGATGTTCGTCAACGTCAGAATCAGGAACAACACGCCGGAAAGGAATACGACTCCGAGAGCCGTCTGCCAGGGGACGCCGCGTCCGATCACGATCGAGTAGGTAAAGTACGCGTTCAGCGACATGCCGGGCGCAAGTGCGATCGGATAGTTCGCCCACAACCCCATCACTAAGGTAGCCAACGTAGCCGAAATGCAGGTGGCGAATAGCACGCCGTCCACCGGCATACCGGCCTGCGAAAGAATGCGCGGATTCACCACGACCACGTAGGCCATGGTCATGAAGGTCGTCAGGCCGGCAAGCAGCTCGCGGCGAACAGTGGTCTGATTTTCAGACAGATGAAAAACACGTTCGATCCATCCGGTGCTGCTTGCTGGAATCTGAGTGGTGGTGCTCATGAACCCCGCCTCACGAATTCCGCCGGCGCCGTTGACGCCGACTCTTCAGCGCGCGATTGCATCGCAATTTCCGGCTGCGCCACGAAGAGCAGGACGATGCCGACGACAGTGAACATCCGGAACGCCGCATCCTGGCCGTTCCATGATTTCGATTGCCACATTAGAAACCACTCGCCGCCGACGGCCAGGAACGCGATGAGCCACATCGAAAGGCTGAGCGTGCAGGCGACGATTGCCACGCGTTTGCTGTCGTGAAAGGCCGCCGCGCTCTGATTGCGCGCGCGCAGCATGCGAAGTCCACCCCACCAGCAAAGGACCATGGTCAGCGCTTCCCAAGCAATGATCGACAGATAAAAAGCGGTGTGCGCTGCAGGACTGTTGATCGCGCGCCACATCCCATGATTTCGCGGGAACGTCGAGTCCATCATCAAGACGTGGCGAACGAACTGGTAATTCGATCCGTAGTCGGTGGTGTTGTTAAACACCACGAGCGCGTAAAAAATCGCCACGCCGAATACCAGCACCGTTTTGCATATGCGCAGCGTCAATTCTTTTGCTCCGGGCGCGAGAAGGTTTGAAAATACGCCGTCAAGGCGCGCAGCGTTTCGCCGTCGTATGCTGGATTTCCCGGCATATGCGCCCTGGGATTTTTCGCCTTCGGACTGTGGACGTAAGCCGAGAAGAAATCGGGCGATCCGGTTGCCCATGCGGAGAGTACGTTCCACGTGAGTCCCGATTTCATTCCGCCGGCGGCTCCGAGGTTATGGCAGCGGAAACAGTTTTGCTGCGCGATGCGGTAGCCATCCTGCACCAAATCGTCGTTCGCGTGGGGGCCGCGCGGTGCGATCGCCTGGAACACTTCGCGCTGATTGCGAAATTCGAGACGCACAACGCCCCATGGGATTTGTTCCTCGTCGCGATGCGAGAGAATCGTAAAACTCGGGGTGAAATCCGGATTCGAGATTAGATACGGGCCCATGCTGCTGCCTTCAGCGTCTTTGGGCCAATCCGCGGGCGATTTTCCGTCGATCCGCAGCACCAAAACAGGCTGGTGCGCGGCTAGATAGGCTTGCGGGTACGGTGCGCAGTAGCGGTCGGTGCAAATCGCGAGCACCAAATCGGCGGAAAGAGATTTTGCGAACGACCGAGCCAATACTGCGAGGGAAACGCCGCTTACTTGTGTCGGACGCGAGAAATTTCCATCGCGGGCGACCATGAAGGTTCGCTGCGGGAGCCGGAGGAGATCCGTGCGCGCAATATAGCGAACGCTGCCAGCTGGCACGCCCGCGAGGTCTCCGCTCAGTTCGAGATCGTAACTCGAGCTTCGCCGCCGGTGAAGCATAGTGGGTGCTGCGGCAGAGTTCGTGGGGACAGAAGCATTCGAGGCGAGGAAAACGGGAACAGCCAAGATCGCGGCCGCGAAAATCGCGGAGCGCAGGCCGATGGGGACCCGTTCCATGGCCAATCCTAATCGCATGTCTGGTTCACTGCAAGAGTGATATTGACTCAGCGATTGAACCTGCTAGTCTCCTTCCACTCACGCGGAGGAGAATTCTCAGCGCCATGGCAAGCATTGAAACGCGGCTCAGCGAACTGGGAATCGTGCTTCCCGATGCACCGGCTCCTGGAGGCAACTACGTTCCGGCGAAGACGGTGGGTCAGATTGTGTATCTCGCGGGAGCAATTTCGGCCGATCGGTCCGGCGTGATGGCTGGTACGGTCGGCCTGGATCGCACCATCGAGCAAGGCTACGTCGCGGCGCGTGCCTGCGCGCTCGCGCAGCTCGCGGTGCTCAAGCAGCACCTGGGTTCGCTCAACCGGATCAAGAGCATCCTTAGCGTGAACGGCTACGTAAACGCTGTTTCCGGTTTCGCCGATTCGCCAAAGGTGATCAACGGAGCGTCGGATCTGTTCGTGGAAGTCTTCGGCGACGCGGGGCGGCACGTGCGAGCGGCGCTGGGGGTTGCGGCGCTGCCGCGAAATGCTTTAGTGGAATTGCAGATGACCGTCGAGGTGCACGACGCCCGTGGCTGAGCATCACCTTTGCGCAAATCCCACGCACTCGCGCTGGAACCGCGCGCTTGTGCCACGGCTTACGATCGAATCAGGCGATACGGTGCATTTCGAATGTTTGGATTCGAGCGGCGATCAGGTTCGTCCCGGCATGATCGTCGAGGAATTCGTGAAGATCGATCGCGGACGCATCCACTCTTTGACCGGGCCGGTATACGTACACGGCGCCGAGCCGGGCGACGTGCTGCAGATCGACGTGCTGCAGGTTACGCATAAAGGGTGGGGCTGGTCGAGCGTGATTGCCGGCCTTGGATTTCTGAAGCAACGCTTCACCGAGCCGTTCTTGTTTCATTGGACGCTGGAGGGCGACGTCAGCCGTTCACTTGCGCCAGCTGCGGTTCCGCTGCGGCCTTTCTGCGGCGTGATGGGAGTTGCGCGTGCAGAAGACGGCGAATTCACCACGCGCCCGCCTGGCCCATTCGGCGGAAATATGGACGTACGCGAGCTTTGCAGCGGATCGACTCTCTATCTGCCGGTGCTGAATCGCGGCGCTCTTTTCTCGGCGGGCGATGCTCACGCGGCGCAGGGAGACGGAGAGGTGTGCATTAACGGCATCGAGTGTCCTGCTGACGCAGTGCTGCGGTTTCGTCTGCGTAAAAATCGCGCGCTGGCCGGCCCGCTCATCGAATCCGCTCCGGCGCGCGGTGTTGATGCTGAAAGTGAAGCGTGGATCGTGGTGGAGTCTTCCACCGACGCGATCGGTGCGGCACGCGAAGCCACGTCGCGAATGATTGACCTGCTTGTGGCCCGCTGGGGCTTCCGCGAAATTGAGGCGTACCTGCTATGCAGCATGGCCATGCGCCTTCGCCTGAGCCAAGTTGTGAACGAGCCCATCGTCACCGTTAGCGCTGCGATGCCCAAGCGCGTTCTTCCCGCCAGGACGCTGTTTTAATCTTCGCTGACGAGATCCCGCGCCTACGTTCAGCGCCTCTTCCCGAACAATATCGAAATTCGTGATCGACCGCAGAGAAACAATTCATTGTTCTCTCAGCACAGGTCGGCGCTACTCTCTCGACCAGTATTTTGGGGTTTGGCATGTTTTTGGAAGCCGGTAGCATCGCCTAAAAAAGAGTCCAAATTTTTGGGCTTCGGACGTTTTAACTCTGTCGCCGAATTCGTGTACTTATCCGGGAGGCTTATCCGATGCGGAAGGCCGTACTCTACCTATTTTTATCCGCGCTGTGCGTGCCATTCATTTTCGCGATAACCGCGCACGGCCAACAGACGCTGGGAGGGATCACCGGCACGGTTGCCGATAGTTCCGGCGCCGCGCTGCCCGGCACAACGGTCACGATCATAGGCGATCAAACCAAGCTGACGCGCACGCAGGTAGCCAACAGCAGTGGCAGCTATTTGTTTGCAGACCTCCCTATCGGCACATACACGCTAACGTTCACGCATGAGGGGTTCGAGACGCAGAGCATTCCGTCCATCGCTGTGGAGGCAAACCGCACGCTTACCGTCAACGCAACATTGCAGGTTGGAAAGGTGAGCACCACGGTTACGGTGGTCGAAACGCCCCTCGTCAATGCCGTCGATACAACGAATGGCTACATCCTGGATAAGCAGCAGATCGAGAACACTCCTTTACCGACGGGCAGCTTCACTGGCTTGGCGATTCTTGCGCCCGGTGTGAATGCAGAACTTCCGAGCGGCACCGGAGTGAACGCAGGACTGGGAAACCAGCCGATCTGGGCCAACGGGCAGCGAGACACGAGCAACACCTTTTTGCTGAATGGCGTGGATGCGAGCAACTTGTTCAACGGCAAAAGCACCAGCCAGGTGGCCTCGGCTCGCATCGTGAACAACACGGGCATCGCGGGCGCGGCAAGCACCACCGCGGAGATCATTCAGACCACGGCGTCGCCGTATCTGGCAATCGGCCAGTCGTTGCCGACGCCCGCGCCAGAATCGATCCAGGAGTTTCGCGTGAACACGTCGATGTACGACGCGCAACAAGGATCCACAAGCGGCGCGCATATCGACATGAGCACAGGTATGGGCAGCAACCAAGTTCATGGCCAGGCCTACTTGCATCGCGGCACCGACTGGCTAAACTCGGCGCCGTTTTTCTACAATGCCGACCCTAACATCCCCTCCGCCGACAAGGTTCCGGAATTGCACCGCGAGGTTGCCGGGGGGACCGTCGGTTTCCCGATTCTCAAGAACAAACTCTTTGGTTTTCTCTCCTATCAGCACACTCACGTATCTGACCTGGAGATTGGCACGTCTCGGACGGCCGTGCCGTTTGGATTAACGGACGACCGCAGCGCGGCGGCATTAGCCGCACTTTCGAATACCGATTGGGCATCGACCGGTTCGGCCGTGAACCCGGTGGTCGGGACGGCCCCGGGCGACATTAGTCCTGTGGCATTCGCTCTTCTAAATTACAAACTGCCCAACGGCCAGTACATGATTCCGTCAGCTAACCCGAATTTCACGCCGACCACGAATTTCCCCGAGAACGTATTCATCACACAACCGGCGTACTTTTTGGCGAACCAGGCAGTCGGTGACATCGACTTTCTGGCCACCTCAAAAGACACACTCTCGCTGAAGTATTACTACCAGCACGATCCGACCACCGCACCTTTTGCGTATTCCTCGGTGGAAGGCTTTACACAGAATCTCGATGCCGGCAGCCAGGTCGCCTCGATAACCAATACGCAGCTCCTGACTCCGAATTTCACGATGGCGGAGGTGTTCGGCTTCATTCGTGAAAAGCTTTACAGCACGCTGCAGCAGCCCTTTACGCCCGCGGATTTGGGAATCAACACTTTCGGCTCCAATACGTTCCCGGGGATCACAATCGTTGATGACCTGGGAAATGGAGCTCCGGGAAACACGAATAGTGTATTCAACGCGGGACTGAACATCGGAATGACCGGCGCTTCACAGGGCGCTTTCACGGGAGTTTTTCAGAACCGTTTTATGCCTTCGCTCAATGCGACGTGGGTGCGCGGCAATCACACGCTCAGTTTTGGCGGGAGCTTTACGTACTCGCAATTGAATGCGCGAGACGATCGGGCCGACAAAGGCATGATCGGGTTCGCTGATTTTTCGCAATTTCTGCAGGGATTGGTTACGCCGTATACCAACGACGGCTTTGTGACCACCGCGTTTCTGCAGGGCAATGCCAACCGCTACTACCGCGCGAACGACACCGGCGAGTACATCCAGGATAAATACCAGATCAAACCGAACTTGAGCATCAGTGCGGGCCTGCGGCTCGACTATCATGGCGGCCTGACCGAGAAAAATGGCGACCTCTATAACTTCGATCCGTCACTCTATAACTACGACCCGACCACCGACACGATTGTCTCGAACGGCTTTATCATTGCCGGCAACAACAAGCTGTTTCCCACGAAAGGCGTCAGCGATTCCACTTTGACCGGGCGCCAGTGGGGATTGGCGCCGCGCATTGGACTTGCGTGGAGCCCCAAAATGTTCGACAGCAAGGTGGTGATGCGCGCGGGATGGGGTATGTACTACGACCGCGGCGAACTCTTCACTTATCTCTCGCCGGGTTTTGCGGCTGGCGTGATCGCTGGAGGGCCGTTTGGCGTCAACCAGTCTCCGCCGTGGGTGAATTCGCAGGTCTGCACCAGCTTGACCAGCGCCTATGAAGGTTTCATTCCCACGTGCGATCCCGCGTCTCCTACTGGGGGGTCTTTTTCGAATCCGTGGGGTGCGGCGCTCGGTCCTCCTCCTTCAGGGAATCCCGCGGACATCGTCCTGCCGAACGCCAACGCAATTGTGAACGGTGCGCAGTTGTTCTCTTTCGCGGATTACAACCGCGCGAACAAGCTCCCGTATACCATGAACGAAATGCTGGATGTTCAGTGGCAGCCGCGGAACGACTTGGCGATCGAGATCGGCTACGTGGGAAACCTAGGGCGGCATGAAGTGGTGCCAATTCCTTTCAACCAGGCAAGAATTGCATCGCCGACCGATCCATTGTGCGGTCCGGCGGCGACGTGCGCGAACGTCGGTGCTTCTCCGTACGCCCAGACCTACACGTATGGTTACACGATCTTGGATCCCAATACTTTCGCGCCTATTAACTTGCCGAATGGAAACCCATACTTAGCGACTTACGAAGGCGGCAACGTGGACCTGCGTGTTCCGTACATCGGCTATTCGTCCGAGTCGGAGTCCTATACGGCGGCAGGAATTTCCACATACAACGCGCTGCAGGCGCACGTGGAAAAGCAAATGAGCCACGGACTGCAACTTGGGTTTTCCTATACCTACTCGCATGCGACGGACGAGCAAAGCGCGATGGGGCTCTTCTACAACGGGAACAACCCGCTCGATCTACGATCGGGCTACGGCAATTCGGATTTCGACCGCACGCACGTAATTAATTTCACGTACCTGTATCGCCTGCCGAGCTTCTTTGCAGAATCGTCTCTCAAAGGGAAACTCGCCGATGGCTGGGCGCTTTCGGGATTGACCGTCATTCAAAGCGGCCAGCCGTACAGCATCATTGACTACTCCGGCGCGGTCGGCAGCATTTTCTATGGGACTTCGGATGGCATCACCAACCCGATCGTGCCACTCGCGCCGGGATGCACCGCTAAAAGCGCTCTCACCGGCGCTTCGGGCGCGTACGGTACGCCGGCACTGAATGCGGCTTGTTTCACACTGCCGCTTTTGGCGCCGGGCGGATTAAACGGAGCGATTCCCTCGAATGATTCCTATGAGACCAACTTCATCGCCAGCGGTCAGCGAAATATTTTCAGACAATCATGGCAGCGGAACGCAGACATTTCGATTGAAAAGACCACCACTGTCACGGAAGCGGTATCGGTGAAGTACAGCTTCGAAGTGTTCAATTTGACGAACACACCGAGCTTCGACATTCCCATCGACAATGTGGATCAAAATATTAATTTCAACGATTTCCCTGTACAAGGGGAACCTCTATACGTCAGCCCAACACTGAGCGGCTTGGGCGTGACCAACAAAACGATCGGAAGTCCGCGTCAGATTCAGATGTCGCTGAGCGTGCTGTTTTAGCGTGTACGTATCTCAGGAAGAGGCCGCCAAGCGGCCGCCGCTTCGCCATACGTCTTCGAGCGCTGGATTTCGACACAGTTTCGGTCACGTTCGCCCGAATTTGGCGACCATGGTTCAGCGTGGAATGCCACTGCTTCCGGAAGTCCGCCTGCCACCGTTGCAAATCCCGATGCAGCTGCGCTGACGACGCGCAACCTCGCAGTTCAGGACGCTCGTACCGTGACAGCGAGCATCACGACCGGCGCCACGGAGTATGCTCGCTGCAATTCAAAGGGCGAGGAGAACACTTTTCCGATCACATGGCGTGCCGAAAAGCTGAAAGTTAAGGTCCGTTCCGCGAAGGGATACGGCCGCAAAACGAAATCACGCTGGCCGGCCGGGAGCACTTCTACCGGCGAGTAGCCGCCGCCGCGCAGCGGCAATGGATGAAGCAAATGCGCGGGTCGCGAGAAACTGACGCAGGTCAGCAGCGAAAGATTGTCAGTTGCCTGCAACAGGCGAAAGTGGTCGCGGATGAGCTCGCCGGTCTTCTGCTCGGGCGCAAGCGAGGCGTCGCAGCGGATCTCGTTCATCAGCGAGTCTTGAAATGTTTTTTGTTGCAACAGAAAGCGATCGAGCAGCGGCAAGTCTGAAGGCGCGATGGTGGATCGATCGGCATGTTCGGTCAAGAGACTGAAGGTGTGCATGGATATGAGCAGGGCGGCGTACGCGTCCTCGGTGGCGATCAGCCGCACGGCGCGATCGCGGACTGCTAAGTAATTGGCTAAATCAATTTCTTCAAATGCCGAATACTTGCCCACCAGTTCAACCGAAAAAGCGCTCGGTTTGCCTTGGCGCGTGATTTGCGGAGCGGCATCGCGGGCGAGCCACCCGTCGTCGTGGCGCGCGATTCCTTTCAGCACCCGGTCCCGCGGTTCTGGCGAAAGAAAACGGTCGTTGCCCCAGCGCTCCGCGAAGGCCCCGGCCAGTCGCGCGTGATCGGGATGAGTGACCAGCCACCAGCCGGTTTCCGTTTCCAGACGCAGCATCCGCGTGCTCCTTTCGATCGATTAAGACTCGGCCTCGAAATCCTGCGGCCGCGCCGATTCGTGCCAGTTATGCAGGAAACGCCATTCGAGGAACGCCACCGCGCCAAAAAAAGCGAACCCCAGGACGATGGCCGCGAGCACCAGCGCGAACAGATAATCCGTCTGAAGCTGCGACGACGCGTACAGAATCGTGTAGCCGAGCCCGCCCCGACCCACGCTGCTGGAGCCGGCATACAGCTCTCCCGTGATCGCGCCGATCACCGCCAACCCGCTCGCGATGCGGATGCCGACGAAAAGCGATGGAATGGCGTGAGGCAGCCGCAGCCGAAACAAAATTTGCGCGGGCGTGGCGTTGTGCATCAGGAAAAGGTGTACCAGATTTTCGTCCACGCTGATCAGCCCCTGGGTGGTGTTGAAAATAATCGGCGCCAGGGAAATGATGAACGCGATCACTCCCACGGAAACCGTTCCGGCGCCCACCCACATCAATATCAGCGGGGCGATGGCGATGATCGGCACAGTCTGCACGATCAGCGTATAGGGATAGAGCGTGCGGCGGACCCAGCGAAACTGAGCGAAAATCAGTGCGATGGTCACTCCTACGATGATGCTGGCCGCCAGCCCTCCGGCTGATTCCTCCGCCGTGATCAGCAGCGCATTCCACAGCAGAGGAAAGCGCTCAAACACAGCTCGCGCCACAGCGGCGGGCGATGGCAGCATGTACGCCGGCACGCGCAGTACCCACAGCGCCACCTGCCACAGTGCAAGCAGCGCCACGAAGACTCCGAGCGCATTGGCCATCGGCACGATCCTATTTTTCAGCATGATCTAAGCCGCCAGAGCCGCGCGCAGCGAGCGCGATACTTGGGTCACGATTTCGTCGTATGCCGGCTCTTCACGCAGCGAAAGTGTTCTCGGAATCGGCAGCGGCACGCAAAACTGCGCGTGGATGCGTCCCGGATTCGGCGCGAGCACGATAACGCGCTTGGAAAGGAACACCGCCTCAGCCACCGAATGGGTCACGAAGACGGCCGTCCACTGTTGCTCTTCGTGCAGGCGCAGCACTTCCTCGTTCAGCCGGTCGCGAGACATTTCGTCGAGCGCCGCAAACGGCTCGTCCATGAGCAGCAGGCGCGGCTGGCTGGCAAGTGCTCGTGCGATGGAAACACGCATTTTCATGCCGCCGGAAAGCTCGCGCGGATAGGAATTCGCGACGTGATCCAGGCCAACGAGTTGCAGCAACGAACTGACCGTCTTCTCGCGCGTGGGTCGCGCCACATGCTCCAACTCGAGGCCGAGTCCCACGTTTTGGCGCACGGTGCGCCAGGGCAGCAGTGTCGCGTCCTGAAAAACGTAGGAAATCGTTTCGCGGGCGTTTTTCGGAGTCATGCCGTCCACGCGAATTTCGCCGCCGGTCGGCCAAGCCAGTCCGGAAATCAGCTTCAGCACGGTCGATTTGCCGCAACCGGATGGCCCGATGATGCTGACGAAATCTCCCTTAGCGATCTTCAAATCGATGCCGTCCAGAATCACTGGTCCCTTTGCGTATTGCTTTGTGACGCCCGCCATCTCGACCATGGGAACTTCGTGGTCCACGATTAATCGGTGACCTCGCAAACGGGAAGGTGGAGCGCGGACGGATGCTCAGCGTCGTGAAAAATGATTTGTGTCGAGCGACGCCAATCCCATGACGATGCGCGGCACGGATTGATGCAGGCGCCGGGATTGCGGTCGTAGAGCGGAAACGCACTGCTGGCGACCTCTAGCCGGATGCGCTCGCCTAACGCAAAAAGACACGAGGTCGGATCGAGCGCGAATTCCCACAGATGAATTGCGTCCGACGAGTAGGCGCGGCCCGAAAAAACAAAAGTCGAGCGCGCGATCCCAATGCAGATGAACTCAGCCACCCCATTCGGTTTGACGCGCACGAGCTTGGCGGTGAAATCGGTGTGCGCTGAAGAAGTGGCGCAATAAAAAGAGACTTTCGGGAATCCGAAGACGAGCAACGGCTGCGCGAGAGGTTCGCTTGTGTAGACGAGAACATTGTTACCGAGCTCGATCGTCGATTGATCGAATTGCCCGCTGGGCGCAGCAGGTCCTCCGGGAGCAAGCACGGGAACCTCCGGATCGTAAACGAATACGTCGTACGGTTCGTCCTCGGACGGCATCGACGCCGAAAGCGAGCCATCGCCCTTCCGCGAATTCGCGCGACCGGCGCTACGCAGATACAGAGTGCGCGTACGTTCTCCCGCTCGTGGAAAAGCGTGGGCCGAGCGCCAGCGGTTTTCGCCGAGGACGAAATAGCGCACGTGCGGCTCGCTGGAAAACTCACCCGAGTCTTTCAGCCAGTGATTGAACCAGCGCAGCAAAATCTGATCCGTATCAAGCAGCGTCTGAGGGCCGAAGTCCGCCGCGCCAGCGCGGTCGCCCCAAGGAATGTGCACCCATGGACCAGCAATCAGATATTGATTCTGGCGCGCCGAAGGGTCGGCGCGCTTGCAAAGAGCGAGGAAGCCATCGATGCTGCCTCGCAAGTAAGTGTCATACCAGCCAGAAATGTGCAGCGCCGGCACGCGAATGCGATCGACGTTCGTGCTTACGTCCATCGACGACCAGTATTCGTCCGCGGTGGAATGGTCGAGCCAATCGAGCACAAATTGGGGCAGCATTTCGCCGTGCAGAGCAGGGTTGTTGCGAACGGGCAAGTAGCTCGTCTGCGCAGGCAAGTTGGACCACGCCTGTTCCAGGCGGTCGGTCACATCGCGCAGCCGCCGGCGGCGAGCTTCTTCCTTCAACATTTGCAATCCCCATCCGAGTGTGGACGCAAGGCGCAGGGCGCCGCCGGAATAAAACCACCCGTGATACAAATCGTGGGCGGTCATGCCGGGCGCGATGCACTGCAGACCTTCGGGCTGCTCGGCGGCTGTCAGCAGCTGCGTGATTCCCTGATAGGAAAATCCGTACATGCCGACGCGCCCGTTCGATTGCGGCAGCGTCCGCACCCACTCGATTGTTTCCGCGCCATCACCCGCTTCATTGCGAAAAGGATAAAATTCCCCGCCGGAATCGCCGCGCCCGCGCACGTCCTGAATCACCACGTGATAGCCATGCCGCGCGAACCACGCGGGATGCGCGTAGACAACGGTGGACGCGATATCCCGTCCATATGGCTGGCGCATCAGGAGAGTCGGATATCTGCCGGATCCTGCCGGGCAATAGTGATCGGAGACGAGGTCCACGCCATCGGACGTGCGGTAACGGACTCCGCGCGCCAGCCGTACGTCACTTCCACAGTTGACCCAGGTCGCCGCGCCGGATTCGGTCATGATCCGGACCGGTTGGGATAGTCCGCCATAGCCTTCAATGCCGCGGCCAAACGCGTGGCGGCCTGCTCGATCCACAGCGCGCCATTTTCGCGCGTAGCCGGACGCGGGTCGCCAAGCACGCCGCTCGGCGCGATATCACGTGTGAGCCATGCGAACGTTGCAGGCGCATTTTCGGGCAGCAATAATTCCGGCGCAGCCACATCCGCAATGTAGTTGCTGGTGTACGCCGAGCGATCGACCAGTTCGGGCACGGACGCGAGTAAAAGCGCCGTCTCCGCTTCCCCGGCGTGGAAGCCATATTTGCGCTCTTGTGGCGAAAGGCCGTCGTACGCGGCGCCGCCCGATCCATGAAGGGCGAATGTGCGCATGCCGAATTCAGCGCGCAAATCGCGGGCCATCACGTCAATCAAAGCGGTATTGCCGCCGTGCGTGTTGTAGAGAACAAGTTTCCGGAAGCCAGCGCTCGAAATACTGGCGCCGAGATCGCGCAGCACGTTCATGAACGTCGAGGTGCTTACGGAAAGAGTGCCCGGGAATCCGAGATGTTCGTTGCTCTTGCCGTAATGGACAGGAGGCAGCGCATACACCGGCAACTCGGGCGGTAATTTCGCCAGAGCGTGGCCGAGCAGCAGATTGTTGATGAGCGTATCGGTGGCTAAAGGAAGGTGATGGCCGTGCTGCTCGATGGCCGCGGTGGGAAGCACGAGCAGAGTGGATTCTCGCGGCAGCGCTTCCACTTGCTTCCAATTCAGATAAGCAAACTTTCGAGCGTCCGGTATCCAGGTTTTCATTTCATGATCTTTTGGTAGCCGATTCCGGTTCGAAGTTGGCCATTTTGCCGGGATTTAACAGCCCTTTGGGGTCGTAGCGCTGCTTAGCGAGCAGCTGCACGTTGTCCTCGCGATATCGGCCGCTACCTTCCACGAAATTGACGTGCGGATTGGCGACATACACGCCGATTTCACGGCAGAAGCCGATCATCTCATTGAGGCGTGTTTCAGTTGTGTAGTAGACCACCGGGATGGCACCGGGAACGATGCGACCGTCCTCGCCCTTCCAAAATTCCATGTGCAGCAGGAATTCGCTTCCAAACCGGTCTTTCAGCGCGCGAATTTGTTGGCGCACGGCATCGCAATCGAAGGCGCATTGCAAGTAAGTGTACGCGTCGTCCGCCTTCATGGCCCACAGCGTAGTGTGATTCCACGTGTAGTCGGATAGGAGCGGACGCGTTCGAAGGCCGGCATATGCGCCGGAGTAAGCGATCTGCCCGCCCGCAGCAACCGCCGCCGATTCGAATGCAGGAAGTTGGTCGAGCGCGATCAGGAAAAAGATCAGTGCCTGACCATCGGGCATGAACTGCCGGATCGGAGCAAAAAACGAAGGGATCGGCCATTCGAACGTGGTCACCAGGCGCTTGGTCCACGCTGGATCGCGCGCAACGCTTTCGCTGAAATCGAACGCGGTCTCAAAAGTCGGGAACGCCACCGCGCACTGGGCCCATTCGACGGCGGTCGCAAGAGCGAGCCAAATTCGACTCATCACTCCGTTGGTCCCCCAAGCGTGGAGGATTTCATGGGTGGCATTGCCTTCGAGATGTAGAAGCCGCGGCTCTTCTTCCATGGTAACCACGTCCAGAGCGCGCACTGTATTGAAGTGACGCAAATTGCCGTGGGCCACGGAGCCGATGCCGCCGGAACCGCCGCCGAGAAAGCCTCCCACGGTGGCCTTTACGACGGTGGAGGGATAGCAACGAAGCTCCCATCCAACTTTGCGCGCCTGATTTTCTAGCGCACCGAGACGGACTCCCGGCTGGCAGATGGCGACGCCATCTGCCTGAATTGATTCAATCTGATCCATGCGCGCCAAGTCGAGAATCACGCCGCCGCGCAGCGGGACGGCCTGTCCGTAATTTCCAGTGCCCGCGCCGCGGACCGTCACAGGCAGATCATGCGCGTAGCAGTAGCGAAGCACGTCCTGAGTTTCGCGCTCGGAGAAGGGCTGGACGACCGCATCGCCAGCCTTGCCGTCGAGCTGGCTGCGCAGCACCGGCGAATACCAGTAGAAATCGCGGGAGAGCTGCTGGACGGCCTGGGGGTGCGTGAGCACGCGCGTTTCGTCGCCAAGGATGGCGGCAAGTTCGCGAGCGTGCTGCGAGTGCATCACTTTTTCTCCCGCGGAGCGGCACTACTTTCCCGAGTTTCCGCTGCGTGCCGACCAGGTGCGGAACGCTTTCTGCATGTTGGGATGGGTGAACAACGTCTTGCATAGACTGCGCAAAACCGGTCCTTTCACAATGCAAGGCATATCGGACCGGCGCGATACTTCTTTGGCCGGAATATAAATTTGCAAACAATAGCGGCAGGCATCCGCGATGGTGGCGCCGTAGACGACGCGGTCGAGCCCGGCCCAGAGCGCATTGGCCATGCACATGGGGCACGGTTCGCAGGTGGAATACATGGTGTAGCCGGCGAGCGAGATGCGCCCAAGCTTTTTGCAAGCGAGCCGGACGGCACGGGTTTCCGCGTGCGAACTGGGATCGTATTCGGTGCGGACCGCATTAGTGGCTTGCACCAGCAGTTTGCCGGTGGCCGTATCGACGATCAACGCGCCGAAAGGCACAGGGCGCGAGGTGGTGAGCGTACGCGCGGTGAAACGCACCAGAGCGCGCATGCGCTCATGATCCACAGATATTTTTTTGGCTGCTCGGGATGACGAGTTTGCCATGCCGCAATTTAGCACAAGGGTTGGCCGGCGAGGAGGCTGGCCAAGGTGAAGAACAATTCAAAGTTTCGATTGGATCGCTCGGTTTTTTCGTCGTCTCCGAGCGACGACGACCGAACAAATCCGCGCTGCCAGCCTCAATCCGCGTGATAAACTGCGCCATGGGCAAGGTAATTGGCGTCCGCGCAGCTTGCTTGCTACTGTTTCTTACCTCTTTGGCCGCTTCCGGTTGCAGTCATACAACTCACGAGTCGGGTTTATTCCCCGTAATATTGCAAGCAGATTGGTATCCGCAGCCCGAGCATGGCGGATTTTATGACGCGCTGGTGAAGGGATATTACAAGGACGAGGGACTCGATCTGAAGATCGTTCCCGGCGGGCCGTACGTGATCGTGGAAGAGCAGGTGGCCACGGGCGCGGCGCAATTCGGGATGAGTTCGTCAGACCGAATTCTGGAATCGGTGGCCGATGGGCAGCCGCTCGTAGCAGTGGCTGCCACCATGCAGCGCGATCCGCAAGGTGTCATGGTCCGGGCCGATTCGCCGGTTCATTCGTTTGCGGATTTGAATGGACATACGGTGGCCATCAAGACCGGCTCGACGTGGTGGGAATTTATCGAGAAAAAATATCATCTGACCGACGTGCGCGTGGTTCCGGCGATGATGAACGTCGCGAATTTCGTCGCTGACCCGAGTTACATCCAGCAGGCATTTGCCACCTCGGAACCGTATTTTGCCCAGCAGGCAGGAATTCAGACACGCATTTTGCTGACCAGCGACGCGGGCTACCGACCTTATCGAGTAATGTTTACCACACGGAGTTTCTTGACGCAGCATCCGGAAATTGTGGCGAAATTCGTGCACGCTTCGCTCCGAGGATGGCGCGACTATCTCAACGATCCGACACAGGCGAACGCGGCGATCGCCAAGCTGAATCCGGCGCTGAATCCGCAGTGGATGGAATTCACGTGGAAGACACTGCGGGACGGTAATTTCGTCACGGGTGATGCGCCGGATGGGTCAGATCTGGGCCAAATGAATGCGCAGCGCTGGACGGAGATGTACCAGCAGCTTTTGGATTTGAAAGTGATCACGAACACCTTCGATCCAGCCACGGCATACACGCTTCAATTTGTGAATTCGAAACAGGTTGAAGTGGGACAGCAGTAGGCGCCGAATTGGACAGCGCGCGGAGGTTCGAGAGAGTGGACCTGCTAATCAGCGGCGGAACGGTGATCACGATGGACGCGGACTTTCGCGTTATCGAAGACGGCGCGGTTCTGGTACGCGACGATCGGATCGCGGAGGTGGGAACGCGGTCCGCGCTTTTGGCGCGAGCGGCCGGCGCGAAGACAATCGACGCCAGCGGAACGCTGGTGGTGCCGGGCATGATCAACGGCCATGCACACGCGGCGATGAGCTTGTTTCGCGGCATCGCGGAGGATCATTCGCTGGATGATTGGCTGCAGAGATATATTTTCCCGGCGGAGGGACGCAACGTTACCGAGGATTTTGTACTGTGGGGCACGCGGCTCGGCGTGCTGGAGATGCTGCGCGGCGGCGTGACCACCTTTGCCGATATGTATTATTTTGAGGACGTGGTCGCGCAGGTTACCCACGAAGCCGGAATCCGCGGGGTGCTGGGCGAGACGATCGTTGATTTTCCCGCGCCGGACCACAAAACGCCCTCCGCCGCGCTGGCCTATGCGCAGGAATTTATCGAGCGCTGGCGCAATGATCCCCTGATTACGCCCGGTGTGGCACCGCATTCGATCTACACGCTTTCGACTGACACTTTGAAAGCCACCGTAGCGCTGGCTCGCCGGCTGGGGGCCCCGATTCTGATCCACATCGCGGAGGCGCCCTTCGAAAGTGAACGGAGCCGCGCCAAGCATGGCCTCTCGCCGGTCGCGTACCTGGAGAGCATCGGCTTGCTGGGTCCAGACGTGATCGGCGCTCACTGCATCTGGGTGGATAAGGACGATATTGCCACGCTGGTGCGCCGGGGAGTCGGCGCGGTGCACAATCCTTCGAGCAATATGAAGCTGGCCTCGGGGGTGATGCCCGTGGTCGACATCCTGGCTGCTGGCGGGCGCGTGGGACTGGCAACGGACAGCGCGGCCAGCAACAACAACCAGGATCTTTTTCAGGAAATGAACATTGCGGCAAAGTTGCAGAAAGTGTCGCGGATGGATCCACGAGCATTGCCTGCTCGGCAAGTAGTTGAAATGGCCACGATCGGCGGCGCGCGGGCGCTGCATCTCGACCACAAAATCGGTTCGATCGAGGCGGGCAAAGAAGCGGATCTGATCCTGATCGGCACCGGCGCCACGCATTCCACGCCGATGTACAACGTATATTCGCAGCTGGTTTACGCGCTCAATGCACACGACGTGCGAACGGCCATCGTCGCTGGGCGGGTGGTGATGGAAAATCGCGTATGCCTGACGCTCGATAAGCCTCCAATTTTAGAGAAGGCGCACGAGTATCAGAGAAAAGTTGCCGCGTCACTGATTAATGCGCCAGTGGTCTAGCAGGAAGTCAGCTTCGTGCTGGAATTCAGGGCACCGAAGTTTCGCGTTCCGGCCAATTCGCCACTATGTTCCGCACCACGGTGTCGCCAACCCGTTCGGCCGCGTCCAACGCTGCCAGATAGCCAGGATACTGGGCGCGTTGCATACTCTTCAGGATTTCAACCGCCGTTTCGCCCGGCGGCTGGCGGTCCAGATCGCTGATCGTGCGCAGCACGAGCACGCGACGCAAATCCGCGCGGCCCGCGTGGTCGAGAAACGTGAGTGATTGCAGCGTGCCGCTATCCTCCATGGCCGAGACCATATAATTCCCGCCCGTGAAATAGCGGTCCCAGCGATTAGCCCAGCGATTCATCAGCGCGCCGAGCCAAAAAGTGCTCGCCGAAACTTCGTCGCCTTCCGCGACGAACGGTTCCTTCTGGGCGTTCGGGAATCCTACGAAGCTTGCGCGGTACTGCCGCCCAGCGGCTGTGATTTCTGAATCGGGCAGCCGAACACCTTTGGTCAGCTGATAGGCCCACGCGACGAGTTGCGGATTCAGCGTGTAGCAGTTTCCGTCATCGCTCGGAACTGGCTTCTGATAAGGCGCCGAACGGCCGAACGGAACGTAACCGGTCGGCCAACTTTTCGGGATTTCGCGCGCATCGATTTCGTAGGCCAGGTCGCCGTCGACGACGTGCTGCACCCACACGCTCGAACCGATCGACACATCCGCCGGATCGCCGCCGGCGATCCCCGCGACAATCCAGTACGCGTTGGAGAGATCGAACCGGGGATCGAGTCCAAGCGCCATGATCGAGGCGGCGGCCTTCGCAGCTCCTTCGCCGGTGACGATGCCCAGCACGCCATCCTTATTCATGCGCACGTGGTGAAAGCCCGCGGGTAAATCGAATACCTGGTCCAAATGTTCGCGCTCGACCCAGAATTGGTATTCACCGGGCGCGTCACCAGTATCCTTGCCGCGCTCGAACATGGTGACGACAACCACCTTCACATGGATGGGCGAAACGGGCCGGGGTGACTGAGCGCGAACGGCGGGCGTACAGAGCGCGGCGAGAAGCAGCAGGCAAACAATTCGCGTCGTCGCTTTGTTGGCTGGATTTCGCATGAAAGTGCGCCTATCCGCAGAAACAGAAGTCTACACGACGGCTGAAAGGGCGAAATTCTAAATACAAATGGGCTCAAACAACAGAACGAATGCATGGCGGCCCGAGCACGGACACATGCGGCCGTTGAGTGTCTCACACGCTTGAAAACGCGGCGGCAGAAGGGCCATCCTGAATCATGTCGAGGACGAGGCAGAATCGAAGGCGGTGCTGGGATGGCCAAATCAGAGGAAGTCGTTAAAGTAGGCGAGCGGACCCTGACGCTCTCGAATGTTGACAAAGTTCTTTACCCCGGCAATCGCTTCACCAAGGGGCAGGTGATCGATTATTACGTGCGAGTGGCGCCGTATATTCTCGCGCATCTCAAAGACCGCCCGATCACGCTAAAGAGATATCCGGAAGGAGTTCGCGGAGAATTTTTTTACGAGAAGAATGCTCCGGCGTTCACGCCGCAATGGGTGAAGCGATTCACTGTGTCGCGGCACCACCACGCCGGCGTGATTCACTATATTCTGATCAACGATCTGCCGACGCTGGTGTGGGTGGCGAACACGGCCAGCATCGAGCTCCATCCATTCCTCCATCGAGTTCCGAAGATCAGCGTGCCCACGGAGATCGTTTTCGATCTTGATCCCGGCGAGGGCGCCGACATCTTGAGCTGCGCCCGCGTGGCGATGCTGGTTCGGGAGCTTCTGGAACAGATGAAGCTGAAATCGTTCGTCAAGGTATCCGGATCGAAGGGGCTGCAGCTGTATGTCCCGCTCAACGGCAAGCTGGAATACGACGTGACGAAGCAATTCGCGAAAACGGTCGCCGATCTGATGCAGCAGCGGCATCCGGACTTAATAGTCGCGAAGATGGCCAAGGAGCTGCGTAAAGGAAAAGTATTTATCGACTGGAGCCAGAACAGCGAAACCAAGACGACGGTTTGCGTCTATTCATTGCGCGCGAAAGCGGATGTGCCGTACGTTTCGCTTCCGGTGACTTGGGAGGAATTGGCTGTCGCAGAACGCGCCGACGATGCGCAGAGCCTGTTCTTCGAGCCAAACGAGGCGCTGAAGCGGCTGTCCCAAACCGGAGATCTGTTCGCGGAAGTGGAAACACTGAAACAGAATTTGCCAAAGGAAATTGCGAACGGAGGTGCGGCCGATCCGCCGCCGAAGCCTCTTGAAAAATATAACGCCAAACGCGATTTTTCGAAGACCAGCGAGCCGCCGCCGATTGTTCCTGGACGCAGCGCGCAGGGCAGCACCAGGCGGTTCGTAGTTCAAAAACACGCGGCAAGCCACCTGCACTACGACTTCCGCCTAGAGATGGAAGGGGTGCTGAAGTCCTGGGCGGTGCCCAAGGGACCGCCGTTGGATCCGGATGTAAACCGGTTGGCGATGCCGACGGAAGATCATCCGCTCGATTACTTGAGTTTCGAAGGCATCATTCCCAAAGGGCAGTACGGTGGCGGGACGGTGATGGTGTGGGACATCGGCACGTACAACTTGATCGAAGGGAACGTCCATAAGGGATATCTGAAATTTTTCCTCGAGGGGAAAAAGCTGAAGGGCGAATGGGTGCTCACGCGAGGCCAGGAAGAAGGTGGAAGGCCCAGGTGGTATTTGATCAAAGCCGACCATAAAAGGTTGAAGCTGTCGAAAGCGAAAGACGACAGGTCAGCTCTAAGCGGTCGCACCATGGAGCAGATCGCTGCGAAACCGGATCGCGAATGGCAAAGCAATCGAGACGCAAGAGGCGAAGAAGCAAAGCATTCAGCTGCGGAGCATCCCGTCCAGGAATCTGATGTTGAGCTTCCGGAGATCGGCTCATTGCCGAGGGCCAAGTTGCGATTCGTTGAGCCGATGCTTGCAAAACTGGTGAATGATGTGCCCGCTTCGCCGGAGTGGCAGTACGAAATCAAGCTGGACGGCTACCGTGCGCAGGTCGTAAAGCGCGATGGCAACGTGGAAGTATTTTCGCGGCGCGAGAACCGCCTGAACGAGAGATATCCGGCGATTGCGGCGGCTTTCGAAAAGCTTCCGCCGGGCACCATACTGGACGGAGAAATCGTGGCACTCGATTCGAAAGGGCGCCCGGATTTCAACACGTTGCAAAACTGGAAGCGAGGAAAAAACCTATACTTCTACGCGTTCGATATCCTCGCGTACAAAGGCCGCGAAGCATTGAGCCTTCCGCTTTTGGAACGCCGCAAGCTTCTGGGCGCAGCTGTTTCAGGTCTTGCAGATCCGATCCGCTTGTCGCCGGTTATGGATTTTTCCGCGAAGCAGATTGTGCGCGCGGCGCGCGAGAACGGACTGGAGGGCGTGATAGCCAAGCGGCGCGACAGCGAGTACGAACCGGGCGAACGCAGCGGCGCGTGGGTAAAGTACAAGACGCAGAAAGGCCAGGAGCTCGTAATCGGCGGATATTTGCCGGGAAAACACGGATTTGATTCGCTGCTGGTCGGGTACTACGAGGATGGGAAGCTGCTATTCAACGCGAACGTGCGGAATGGATTCACTCCGGCCCTGAGGCGGCAGATTTCAAAGCGGTTCAAAGGTTTGGAGACAAGCAAATGCCCATTTGCAAATCTCCCGGAACCGAAAAATTCGCGACGCGGGAAGGCGCTGACGAAAGAAGCGATGAAAGATTGCAAATGGCTGAAGCCAAAACTAGTGGCGCAAGTGGAGTTCACGGACTGGACGGAGGGCAACCACCTTCGGAATGCGACTTTCGTTGGAATCCGAGAGGATAAGGATCCAAGAGAGGTGGCGAAAGAGTCCGTGCCCGCGAGCGCGTGACATTCACAACGTGCCGCAGAACTCCGCTCTATCGTTCACGCCGATTTCCGGGTCGCTACTGCAAACTATCAAGGTAAGCCCGAATGGCCTCCACGTCATTAGGAGTAAATTTGAAATGCGGCATTCCGCCGGAGGTCATTTTCTGCGTAGGATTTTGGAATAACTGCTCCAACTGCTCGGTGGACAATTGGTTGCCGATGCCGATGAGTCTTGGCGCGATGGACGTGCCGACCGCGCCTTCGCCATGGCAGGCAAAGCACGCATGGGACTGGAAGATGTTCCGCCCGGCGGCGGCAAGAGGATTGGCAGCTGCGTTGACTGCGCCGGCAGGTGCCAGACCTTCACCCACGAGCTGCGGCTTGAACGGCTCCTTCATGTACTGAATTTCCGCAACGTTTTGCTGCGCCAGTTGCGCGGCGATGTCTTTGTCATGGGCGTCCTCGAAGTAGCTGTATGCGCCGAGTGAAATCAGGCCAAGAAAAATCGCGGAGTAGATGCCGACAGCTACCGGCCGGCGCCACGGCCGGCGCTCCGGGCTACGGTCGAGAAATGGAAGCCCGATAAACAGAAACACAACAATGGCGGGGATCACCAGGATGCGCACCATCTCGGCTTGTCCGTGCCACACTTTCAGCCACTCGAATAATGGCCGGTAATACCATTCTGGGCGCGGCAGGAAATGAGTGTCGGAGGGATCGGCCAGTGGCCCGAGCTTGGCCGGAACAAAAAATGCCGCCAGTCCAAGCGCCACGATCAACAAAGAGGCGAATCCCAGATCCATCAGTAGCTGGCGCGGATAAAAGCTCTCGGTTTTCTGCGTGGGATGAATCGGGCTTTCGCTGATGGGGCCGGCGGCGCCAGCCTTTCGAAAAAGATACACATGCACGGCCATGAAAAGGAAAATAAGCGCCGGGATGTAAAGGACGTGCAGGGCATAGAAGCGGGAGACCGTGAGCGTTCCGAGTTCGTTGCCCCCGCGCAACATTTGCTTGGCGAATCCGCCGACTACGGGCACTTCGCTCGCGACGTTGGTGCCGACGGCGGTCGCGAAATATGCCTTTTGATCCCACGGCAGCAGGTATCCCGTGAACGCCATGCCCATCACCAGCGTGAAAAGGAGGGTTCCGGAAACCCACAGCAACTCGCGTTTGCCTTTGTAAGAACCGTAGAGAAATGTCTGACTCAAGTGCAACAACACGATAATCACCATCGCGCTTGCGCCGTAGACGTGCAGGCTGCGCAGGAATGATCCGGCCGCAACTACTTTCGTGATGTAGGCGACGGTGACATGCGCGTGATCCACCGACGGAACATAATAGAGAGCGAGAAAAAGTCCGGTGATTAGTTGCGAGAGAAAGATGAAGAGCAGGCCGGAGCCAAAAATAAACGCGTAGCGCGCTCCCCCGGGGATCGGTTCGTCGAGCGTTTGGTGCAGCAGTTTGTTGAGCCCGGTGCGCTGTTCGATCCAGTGAAAAAATCCGCTGAACTGATGGCCTTCCGCGGTCTGCGGCGGGCGATCAAAGGCCTGTTGTTTCGACATTCTTCGCGATCCCTTATCCCACTACCTTTTTGTACGGCAGCAGCGCCTGAAAATATTCGTAACGCACCATCAGCGCCTCTTCTTCGATCTGGATGGCCAGCGTGTCCATGCCACGGAGAGCAGGGCCTTGGATCAGCGATCCATCCGGGGCGAATTCGCTGCCGTGGCACGGGCAGACGAACTTGCCCGTGTCCGGATTCCAGGGAACTTCGCAGCCCAGGTGAGGGCATACTGCCGACAATACTTGGACTCCATCGAGTGAGCCCATTCGGTTGCCCCTGGTGACGTAAACCGGTTTTTGCGACACGGACTCCATCCAGCCGTTCACTTGTTCGATATCCACGACCGCCCGCACCGGCACGGCGAGCGACGCGTATTTGCTCCTGCTGCCGAGTTTTGACCAAGGGGCGGAAGTGTTCTTCGCAAACACGGGATAGAGCGCGAAACGCACCAGAGGAATCGAAAGCAGCGCGGTCATAGTGGCGGCTCCAATGCCGACCAGCCACAGGAAAAATGACCTGCGGCCCTCCAGCACGCGCTTGTCTTCGGTCTCCTCACCGGGGTGCTGCTGACCTTGCTGCTCCCAACCAGTCTTCATTCATAGCTCCGGAGTCCGGTTTATCTTGCCGCGCAAATCGAAACAGCGGCTCAAACGCACCGACGCGTTCCAGCGCGTTTCACCAATGACAGTCAATTTGCCGGCGCGAATGCGAAGCGTCTATTTTGGTCCTCGTCACTGGCGAGGCGCTGTGATGTGAATCACAACATCCAGATGCGGGAGAGATGTTGAGTTTTTTTTTAACTAAGCGGTGCGTTTTTAGTGTCGATGTGGTACTGCAGGCGGTTTGGAGGGCATCTGCTCGAGTGTTTGGCCAAGCTGCTGCATTTCCTGTCCGTAGCCGGCCCAATTGCCATCGTGCAAATCCGTCTGAGCCTGTTGGAACTCTTGGTTAGCCTGTTGGATCAGATTTTCAATATCGAGGGGAACGCCCTTGCCCGATTGCGGCGCAATGGTTGGCGAGGCCGCCGATGATTGTTCCGTTTCGCCCGATTGACCGCCGAAGATTACGTTCAATGCGTCTTCCAACGTCGGCTCCATGGCCACGTGGTCGGAATAAGCGACGATGACGCGCTTCAGTTCCGGTATAGATGATCCGCCCTCGGCGACCAGGTACAGGGGTTCGACGTACATCACCGCATTCTGCACTGGCACCACCAGCAATGTGCCGCGCGTTACGCGAGAGCCGCCCTGGTCCCACAAGGTGAGCTGCTGAGAAATGGAAGGGCTTTGATTCACGCGCGACTGAATCTGTTCGGGGCCGTAGATCAATTTGTCTTTCGGGAAGGTGAAGACGAGCACCTTGCCATAATCAGATCCATCGCAGCGAGCGGCCATCCACGCGATCATGTTGTTTTTTCGCGCGGGCGTGAATGGAACCATCAAAATAAATTCCTCGGACTTGCCCACCTCCGGCAATTTCATCACCGCGTAGTAGGGATTCATGGGCGTCGACGAGCCGTTGACCATGCGAGTGGCGACCCGCCACAAATCTTCTTTGCTGTAGAAAACGCTGGGGTCGGTCATGTGATAGACGGCGTATTTGGCAGCCTGAATAGCGAAAAAGTCCTGCGGGTAGCGAATGTGCGAGCGAAGGTCCGGCGGCATTTCCGACAGCGGATGAAATACATCCGGGAAGATTCGTTGGTAGGTTTCGATCAGCGGATCGGATGGATCGCTGACGTAAAATCTCACTTCGCCATTGTAGGCGTTAATCGTGACCTTCACGGAGTTGCGGATGTAATTTCCCACGCCGTCCGTTGGCTCGGAATACGGATATTGGCCGGAAACGGTGTAGCCATCGACGATCCAATAGAGCGAGCCGTCGTTGGATATCACCAGGTACGGATGGCTGTCGTACGACAAAAATGGAGCGAGCTTTTCGACGCGTTGCAGCGTCCGCCGGTAAATCATTATCCGGCTGCTCGGCTGAAGGTAGCCGGAGAAGAAAATATTGGTGTCGCCGTAGCGCAGCGCAAAAATCAATCGGCGCCACAAGTTGCCGACCGGAACGCCTCCCGCACCTCGATAAACGGTGTAAACGTTGTCTTCGCCGGAGGGATAGTCGAACTCTTTGGCGCCGGTTTTCACGAAGCAATAATCGTTGGAAAGTTGGCCGTAGTAGATCTGCGGCTTGGTGACGTTCAGAGACGGGATCGACGATTGTGGCGGAATATTCTTGATGAAAAGGTTCGGAAGTCCATCCGGAGTGGATTCGTTCACGGGACCGAGGCACAGGCCGTAGCCGTGGGTATAGATCAAGTGCTGATTGACCCAGTTGGGATCGGGCAAACTGGAAGCGGCAAGTTCGCGCGCCGAGAGGGACACCTGGCGCAGTTCGGAATTGATCGTGTAGCGGTCGTAGTACACGTTGGCAAAGTCGTAGTAGGTGCGGATTTCCTGCAGCTGCTGGAACGCTGTGAGTTGCGCATCCTGGTCCCACAACCGGAGGTTGCGCATTGTGGCGGCGTTCTGCTCCACGGATGCCGGGGTCAAGTCCTGAACCGCGGGAAAACTCCGCTGGTCGAAATTATCGAGGCCGTAGGCCTGGCGAGTGAAGGCAATGTTCCTCGAAATGTACGGGAGCTCCTTTTCGAGTTCGCTCGGCGCAACGAAGTAACTCTGCACGAGCGCCGGAGCAATCCATCCGCCCAGGATCGCCGCAGCGATTACCCCGCCGACCGCATATTCCGCAGGGCGAATCTGTCCGTTAAAAGCTCCGGCAAAAAAGGCAATCGCTGCGGCCACACACAGCAACAACAGAATCCAAAGCACCGGCCAAGCGACATGAATGTCCGTGTACCCCGCGCCGTAGACGAGACCTGTGGGCGAATACACCAGATCGTAGATTCCCAGACGGGCTCGCCAAGCGAAGAGCAGGAAGAAAATTCCTCCGAGAAACATGAGGTGCCGGCGCGCGTTCTGGCCGATGCCCCAGCCACGCTGCGACATCCAAATGCCGCCTTCGACGAAGTAGGACACCGCAGCTGTCACGAGACAAGCCGCCAGAATCACCAGCGCCAGGTGATAGAGGAAGAACCGAAACGGCAGGCGGAACAGATAAAAACTGAGGTTAATTCCCAGAATTGGGTCCTTTTGCGCCACATTTACGCCATGCGCAGCGAAAAGAAAGTCGTTCCAGTGCGTTGCAGCCCACTGGCCCACGGTCCACGCAAAAAAGACGAGGGCGAGCCAGAGAAGGCCGCGAAAAATGGAGGGGAGCTTTTCCCCTCCCGGAATTTCAATGGTTCGCGTTACCGTCAGATACCGCGACCGTTTCGCCACGCCTTGCGTGGCAATAAGATTGAGCCCGGCGAGCAGCAGAAACACGCATCCGCCGAAAAATCCCATTCCGAGTTCTGTTCCCAGGATCGTCGTGAAAAACTCGCGATAACCGATCTGGTTGAACCACCACCAGTCGACGAGTAGGCCAATTCCGCTGGAAAAAAGAGGCAGGACAATTACGAAAATCAAAAACAGCGCTGCAATTAAAAATGCCAGACGATATCGCCGCACGCAAATTCCCCGGCGCCATCTGAACATACCCAGCGCCTGGTGTCAAAAACTCCGTGAAAATTTCAAGCGGTGCACGAAGCAAGTTGCGGCTCGCGTCGTCGGCAAGGTCACCGCGCACCAGCATCTGGACAAAACGTTCAGCCTCGTCTACGGGTAGCACGGGCGCGCGTGGAAATCCGCACAACGCCCCACTTCTCCGCGGTCAGGGCGGCGGCTGCGTAACCGTCGAAGAAACTCGGTATGTTTGACCTCTATGGCATTCGAAGAAAAGCTGACATCTTCAGCCGCTAGGTCAAGTGCTGGGGGAGGCGCACAGAACGCCCGCGCCCCACGATCATCGCCAGCTGGTTCGGAAAGTTGTGCGTAGGACAAATGTGTCGTGTTGCCTCCCGAGGCGATACAAAAATGTTCTGAAATTGGGGCGCGCTCCCCGCGATTTTGCGGGAGTTAGACAAATTTGTTTCAAGAGGCCGCGGAACGCGACAAGAATGTCGCAGATCACCGGCGATTCGCGCGGCCCGATCGTCGACTCCGATTGAAAAGTGCAATAAACAAGGGCCTTTTCAAGACGGCGGCCAATTGGTCTCCTGTGTGCAATGTGTCACTGCGACCGAAATTTTGGCAGTGACGCAGATACCTCAGGGGGTCTCATGGGCAATACTGCTTACGAAGAGACAATCAAAAAGACACACACACGGCTGAAAACCAACGCCTTGAATTTCTGGGAAGTGCTGGCCCAAGCGATCGCGCTGATTTCTCCGAGCATGACGGCGGCCTTGATCGTGCCGCTGATGTTCGGCACCGCGGGGACCGCCGGGTGGCTCTGTTATTTGTTCGGCACCATCATGCTTCTGTTCGTGGCCATCAGCCTGAATCAATTTTCGAAGCGATACACATCGGCTGGCAGCATGTACGAATACACGGTGAAGGGCCTTGGGCCGAAGGCGGGCGGCGTATCTGGCTGGTCGCTGATCTGGGCGTACATGTTCATCGGAATCGCAGGAGTCACCGGATTCACCCACTTCGCCACGAAATTGCTGGTTCTGACGGGTGTGAAGGGCTACTTATCGCACCCGTGGATCACGTTATTTGCCGTTTGCGTGGGTGCGGCCTGGCTGCTGGCGTACATGGACATCACGTTTTCGACGATTCTCATGCTGATTTTCGAGGGCGTTTCTGTGACGCTGATCGTCGCGCTGGCGTTTCTGGCGATCGGGAAGACCGGCGCCGTCGACATGTCGCAAATCCACCCGGTAGGGCACGGCTTGAAAGACATCGGCCTGGGGGTGGTCGTAGCAATCTTCAGCCTAGTTGGATTTGAGTGCGCCACGGCATTTGGCGAGGAAGCGAAGAATCCGCTGAAGACGATTCCAAGAGCGGTAATCGCGAGCCTGCTGCTGACCGGAACTTTTTTTGTGTTCATCACCTACGTGGAGACGCACGCGTTGGCTGGTAACAAGCCGACTCTCGATATGCTCGATGCGCCGCTCTCCACGCTCAGCGCGAACCTGGGAGTGCCTTGGATGGGCGTACTGATCTCCGCTGGCGCCATGATCAGCTTTTTTGCACTCGCGCTCTCCTGCCTGAATGCCGGAGCGCGAGTTTTGTTTACCATGGGCCGCTACGGGATCTTCCCCATCTCGATCGGCAGTTCCCACAAGCGAAACCTGACGCCGCACGTGGCAATCACATCGTTTGCGGCGATCCAATTCCTGATTCCGACCGCATTCCTGCTCTTGTCGTACGCGGATTTCCACGGATGGCAAATGGCGCCTTTTGACGCTTTCAACGACGCCGGTCTATTCGGAGCGATGGGCTTCTGCGGCGCTTACGTATTGATCTCGCTGGCTACTCCGTTTTACCTGAAAAAGATTGGTGAGCTAAAAATGCGGCACATCGCCATTGCGGTGATCGCGTTGGCTCTGTTGCTGGTGCCGATCGTCGGCACGGTGTACCCGGTCCCCTCGTTTCCGATGAACTATTTCCCTTACATCTTTCTGGCGTATCTGGCCGTGGGCGTAGGATTGGTCTGGATGCGCAGCCGAAGCCACGCTGAGATTGCTGGGATTCGCAAGGCGTTGGAAGAAACGGCGATGAGCGTGGAGCTGCATTTGACGGACGAGAGTGCGGCCAAGTCCGCGGTCGGCGCGATTCCCGAAGGAGGTGCTGTATGACGGCGGGAGTTTTGGCGACTTTGCATCGCTACCCGGTGAAATCGATGATGGGCGAGGAGGTGAACTCGGCGTTCATCACCGAACGCGGGCTCTTCGGCGACCGTTCGTACGCGCTGCGCGACTCGGAAACCGGCAAAGTGGTCAGCGCGAAAAATCCGCGGAAGTGGCCGAACATGTTCCGGTTCCGCGCGAGCTACACAAGTCCCATAGCGGCTGATGCGGCGCTTCCTTCCGTTAGCGTAATGCTTCCGGACGGCGGCGTCGCGGTCAGCTCCAGCCACGATTTTGCGCCTACGATTTCCGCGGCACTCGGGCGGGAAGTAACGCTGCTCGCGGCGCCTCCCCAGAATCCGCAACTCGAAGAATACTGGCCAGACATGGAAGAACTCTCCAATCGCGATGTGGTGACCGAGGAAGCGATGCCGCCGGGAACTTTCTTCGATCTCGCGATTCTTCACGTGCTTACCACCGGAACGCTGGATCGATTCCGCGAGCTCAACCCGTGTAGCCGGTTCGAGCCAAGGCGCTTCCGCCCCAATCTGATCATTGACACGGGAGATCACAAAGGCTTCGTCGAGAACGACTGGATTGGGAAGGAAATCGCCATCGGGTCACAGGTCCGCATTCAGGTCACTGGGCCGTGTCCGCGTTGCGTTATGACCACGCTCCCGCAAGGCGATCTGCCGAAGGATCCGGAGATTCTCAGGACCGCGGTCAAACACAACGAAGCTCACGTAGGAGTGTATGCGACCGTAGTGCGGACCGGAACGGTAAGGATCGGTGACCCGGTGACGGTGCTGTGATGCGCGTGGCCAGGCGCCGATTCTGCTGACAACCGAATGACGGGGCGCTATCGCTTAAAGCGCGAGCAGTCGATGTTGAGCTTCCGGATTTTGTAATTGATCACCCGGTTAGTGGTGCGCAGCAAGTTGGCAGCCTTGGAGCGGCTGCCGCGTGTGGTCTTGAGCGTGTCCTGAATAAGATCCTTCTCGTATGCGTCCACGGCTTCCTTGAACGAGAGGGTCATGACCGTCCCGGATGCCTCGGCGGTTTGCAGCGTGGGAGGAAGATGATGCCCGTGGATCACATTGCCATCGCATACCAGCACAGAGCGCTCGATGGTGTTCTCCAGTTCCCGAACATTGCCGGGCCAGTGATAGCTCATGAGCATGTCGATGGCCGGAGTGGAAATTCGTTTGATGTTCTTGCCGTGCCGGCTCGAATATTTTTCTAGAAAATGCTCGGCGAGCAGCAATACGTCCGATTTGCGCTCGCGCAACGGTGGAACAAAAATCGCGAACACGTTGAGGCGATAGTAGAGATCCTCGCGAAAAGTGCCAGCGGCAATTGCTTTCTCCAGATCTTTGTTTGTGGCCACGAGCAGTCGCACGTCCGCCCGAATGGTGCGCGTGCCGCCCAATCGCTCGAACTGCTTTTCCTGCAGAACGCGTAGAAGTTTTACGGCCGTGGAGGAGTTGATTTCGCCGATTTCGTCAAGGAACAGCGTTCCGCCCTCGGCCAGTTCGAAGCGCCCCTTTTTCTGACAGTGGGCGCCAGTGAACGCGCCCTTCTCGTATCCGAAAAGCTCGGATTCAATTAGCGTTTCGGGAAGCGCCGCGCAATTCACTTTGACGAATGGATGATTCTTCCGCGGCGAATTGTAGTGGATAGCATGGGCGATCAGCTCTTTGCCTGTGCCCGATTCGCCTCGCAGCATCACAGTGGTGAGGGTTGCGGCGACCTGCGTCACTTGTTCGTAGACGCTGCGCATGGGGCTGCTGTTGCCGATTAGATTCGAGAAGTCGTAGCGCTCCTGAAGAGCCTCTTTGAGATGCACATTTTCGTCGAGCAGACGGCGGCGTTCGGCATCCGCGAGCCGGTTTATTTTGACGGCCTGCGCGATCATGGAAGCGACCAGACTGAAGAACTTCAAACTACGCTCGTAATCCCGATCTTTCTTAAAGGGCACTTCAGTAGTGAGCGCTCCACTCGCCTGGCGATTCACAATGATCGGAATGCAGAAAACCGTGATTTCTTCGGTGCTTCGCGAGCTGCTTCGGATACACAGAGCCGGTTCACTGCTTGCCTCCGGAATCAAAACGGGCCGGCCGGTTTGGACCACTCGATTCAGCACGCTCTCGACTGCTCTGCCCCGAAGGCGCTCTTCCGCTACTTTCGGACCGACCGTGGCTTCAACGTGCAACTCCCCGGAGTTCTCCGCTACGAGAGCCGCGCTGGCGCTCAGCACAAGATTCTGGCTGTGGAGAATTGAGAGGACTTGATGAAGCTTGGCTCTGAGGCGCAAATCGGAGGCGAGCGCCCTGCTAATTTCTACTAACGACGTCAGCTGCCGGACATCGCTCGGGCTATCAGGCTCGCGCGACTCGTACCCGGGCGCGCCGGAGCTCAGCCGGTTCTGACCGACAATTGAGAGAGTTCCCGGGACTGCAGCGCTTTCCGCCATGTTGGGGGCCCATACTAACTCTCTCCGAAAAAGAGAGTGCAGGTCATCTGCAAGCGAGTCCCTCCCCTTATGTCATGTTCCGCGGACGTCGGCCAACTCAAAATTCGTATGTCTCGGATTACAGTTTACGATGCGAAGTTCCTTCCGGAATGTTCGCCAGCGGAAGGAGTGGCGCAGTGACGCAACGATGCGGCCGCCGGGCCACGAAGCGGTCCCCGTGGGCCTTGACTCGATAAGTCCTTATCAGCCGCGATGCGAAGCGAGGTGTAGCGAGGGCAAGTCAAACCACTTCTGGCAATCAAACCGGCTCGACCGACGGCGGCACTATACGGAGAGATCGCTCGTTTAGTCGTTCGATGATCCCGAGACAAGTTTCTGAATCTCTTCAGCCCGGCTGTACGAGGGATCGATCTTCAATGTCTCCTGGAACTGCTCGCGCGCCAGTGCCAGCTTATTGATTTTTTCGTACGCGAGTCCTAGATGGTAATGAAAGGTGGCGTCCCGCGGGTTGGCTTGGATGGCTTGCCGGAATGTGTCGATCGCGGAATTGTACGCGCCTTCGTTGTAATAAGCCCAGCCGAGCGTATCGGCGAAATTCGGGACGTCGGGCAAGCCCCGACGAGCAGTCTGTGCCAGGGACAGCGCCACGTTCACATCTCCGCCGTGTTCCAGCATTAAGTAGGCCAAGTTATTGGCGGCTATCGGGTAATTGGGCACGATCTGCAGCGCTTGCTGGTCCAAGTTTTCGGCCTGTTGCCATTGGCCGCGGGAATCCTCAACTTTGCCGAGGCCGACATATGCACGCGGATCGCGCGGATTCTCTTTTATGGCCTGCTGATACGTGCCGATTGCCTGATCCGGCGCCCCTCGGGAAACCTCAACGTCTGCCAATAGCAGAAAGGCCGGAACGTTGTTGGCATTGAGCTCGGTGGCCCTTTGCAGCGCCTGCTGCGCCTTGGAAGGATCCTGATTGCGGAGTTGCAATTGGCCGAGCAGAAAGTAGAAGTTGCTGTTGTTCGGCACGCGCGCGATTTGCTGTTCAACGCGCTGCAGCGCTCCGGCGAGCTGCTTTTGGTCGAGGTCGACATTCACGAGAGAAGTGAGGGCGTCGGCGGCCGAGGGATTGAGCGATAGAGCCTTTTCATACAGCGCACGCGCTTGATCGAACTGCTTCTGTTGCGCGCGCAAATCGCCCATCCGCGCGTACGGTGCTGGATCCTGTGGCGCCACTTGCATGGCCTTCTGCAGATCGGATTCAGCGCCTTTTTCGTCGCCCTTTTGCAAAAGCGCTCTCGCGTGAAACACGTATCCTTCGGCAGAGTGCGGATCGAGCGCAATCAGCCGTTCGCTGCTGTCGATCAGTAACTGCGTGTTGCCATCTCGCGCGGCAAGTTCGGCGAGCGCGCGTTCTGGTTCGACCATCGCGGGGGCGAGTTGCGCGGCTTGAGACCACTCGATTTGGGCCTGCCCCGAGTTGGAGCTCTGGGCGTAGGCCACTCCCAACTCGTAGTGGGCCAGGGCATTATTGGGCGCGGCTTTCGCAGCCGATTCGAGAATCGGGAGCGCCTGGACGGCCTTGCCTTCGCGCGTCAGGATCTCTCCCTGAAGAACCTGCGCATCGGTATCCGAAGGCGAGTCCTGCAAATAGGCGTCGTCTATTTTCGCCGCCTGCTCCAGCTGATTCTCCTGAATGAGGATCTGGATATAGGTTTTCGTGATCGCGTTGTCTTTTGGATGTTGGGAGTGCAGCGACGTGAATTCAGCGGCCGCTTTCGCCATTTCGCCCTGGGACAAGTAGAAGTCTCCGAGTAACGCATATCCAGCCGGATTGTTGCCCAGTGCCTGCTTTGCATCGCGCATAACCTGCTCGGCCTTGTCCTGCTGGCCTTCGGCGAGGTAGAGACCAGCGAGTGTGGCACGAGGTAGCGGATCATTCGGATCGAGCGCGATCGCGTTCTGAAATTGCTTTTCAGCGTCCGGCCAACGCTTCTGGCTCTGGTCGAACCGACCGTAGGCCATGGCGGTCGCTACAGACTTGGGATCGAGTTGCTGCGCCTTCGCAAAATTCTGTTCCGCGGCAGCCGGATCATGATTTTTCTCCTCAAGAGCCGCGACCTCCAGATACGAGGCTGCGCGATGAGGATCCATGTGAATCGCTTGTTGGGCCTCGGTAATGGCTTTCGGTAAATCTCCGGCTCCCGCATCCGCGCTGGCAACTAAAATTTGCGCGGCGGCATTGTTGGGATCTGATTTCAGAACGGCCTGCGCATGGCTGCGGGCGTCCGGAAAGCGGTGCGCGGCCACAAGAATGCTTGCCAAGTCAATTTGCGCTTTCGAATTGGAGGGTTCAATTTGGACGGTTTGAGACAGTTCCTGGTACGCTCCGGGCCAGTTCTCTTCCTTTATGTAACATTGCGCGAGTTCGTAGTGAGCTGCGGCGAACTGTGAATCGATTTGAATTGCGTTCATGAATTCGATTGCAGCCGAAGAGTATTTGCCCTTGCTTAGGTAGGCTTCGCCTTTGGCCAGGTACCGCTGCTTGCGGACCTCAGGACTTCGCGTGCAGCCCGCCAGCAAGACGAGAACGATCGCCGAGCAAACGGGGACGCCCATCAGTTTTCTGGCAGCGCGTAACGCAACTTTTTTATTCTTCGCCATCAGCACGTTCCTGTTCTCCGGGGCGCCCTACGACACGAGCGGTATAATTCCGATGGCCCTCACAGCAATCCAGTAGCCTCGCACCTCGACTGGATGCCATTCGCCAAAGGCTGAATTTATAACTTTCATTTTCAGTGGCTTAGCTCGAAATTCGCAGCGATCTGCGTTTTCTATCGCTTCCATTCCCAATTGGACTGCGGTAGTGATCGAAGGTAGGAGAAAGGAACAAAGGGAAAATCTTTTACCCAATCATGGAAGGTGGCGGGGGCGTAGAATCGAGGGTCCGACCGACTGTGGCGTGTTTTCATCTGCCGCCGCTGAAAACAGGGCAATTAGCAGGGCACTAACCATATGAGCAGATCAGCGGCGGCTGGCAATCGCGTTGCACCCTTACTCGCCGATGCGCGGTGCCAAAAGTCGAAGTGGCGGGTCGCCGCTGCGACGCAATTGGGGCGCAAAGGCATTCAATAGAACAATGGCAGCCAGTCCAGCGAGGTTATCGTCTTCGAGAAGCGGCACATGGGTGATGCCGGTGAGCCGCTCCATGACGGCCATCGAGAACATCGTGGCTGAGATCGCGCCGACAAACATTCCCGTTTTACTCGTTGGGGAGAGCGGTACCGGCAAAGAAGTGCTGGCGCGCCGAATTCATGCTCTTTCGCCGCAATGCGAGAAGCCACTGGCAAAGATATCGTGCGCGTCGGTGACAGCAGAGAGACTTTCGGCGCAGCTGGTCGAGCACTTGCGTGCCGCGGACAACGGTCAATCGAATGGCGCGGCAGGAACTCTTTTGTTTGACGAATTGAGCGATTTAGACATGGCTTGCCAGGCTCGCCTTCTTCACGTCCTGCCGGATGGAGAGAGCGTACCGGTAACGGGCGCCATCAGCTCGCGCGTTGTATCGTCGACAACGCGTGATGTGGAACATGAGGTGCGAGCCGGCCGGTTTCGGAGTGAGCTCTATTACCGGATCAATGGCGTATGCCTGCGGCTTCCCCCACTGCGCGAACGCCGAGAGGACATTCCGGCGTTGATCGAGTTCTTGCTCGCAAAACATGCGTCCCAAATGAACCGCCCTCATCCCGCGCTTCGGGCCGAGTCGCTGAAGACGCTGATGAGCTATTCATGGCCTGGGAATATCCGCGAGCTCGAGAATGTGCTGAGAAAAATCGTGGCGTTGGGAGACGAACGTTTCGCCATCTCTGAACTGCAAGACGCTCCCGCTGACGTCGCGAAGCAGGAGCCCGGCGCTCCGCGGAAGTATTCACTGAAGGCGGCGGCCCGCGCGGCTTCCCGCGAAGCCGAACGGGAACTGATTCTAGAGGCGCTTGCCCGCACGCGTTGGAACCGCAAGCGGGCTGCGCAGGAGCTGCAGATCAGCTACAAGTCGCTCTTGTACAAGCTCAAGCAGATCGGAATTGCGGAAAGCGAAGCGACATAAGGTAGGAGAGGGAATGTTGAGAAATAGCAATTGGATTCTAGTTTTCGCGCTGTTGGTGATCGCGGGACCGATGAGGGCCCAGACTCCCGCGAACTCGTCCGGGGCAGCGGATCAGGCGGCGAGCTCGCACGCCGCAGCAACCACGGACCCGAGCTACGTGATTGGCGCGCAGGACGTGCTTGATATCGACGTGTGGCACCAGAAGGAATTGACTCGCGCCGTGGAAGTCCGTCCCGACGGCAAGATCTCTTTGCCCTTGCTGAACGATATTCAGGCCAGCGGACTCACGCCCATGCAGCTTGCCGCGAACATCACGGAGGGCCTCAAGAAATTCATCACCGATCCGCAGGTGACGGTTATCGTGACGCAGATCAATAGCCAACGCGTTTATATTCTTGGCGAAGTCACAAAGCCAGGCGCCTATCCGCTGTTGCCTGGAATGGACGTTCTCCAGGCTCTTTCGAGCGCCGGCGGGTTCACCATGTTCGCGAATACCAAAAAGATCTACGTTCTAAGGCAACAGGGCGGAAAGCAGAAGAAATTCCCGTTCAATTACAAAGCCGTGATCTCGGGGAAGCACACGGAACAGAACATCGTGCTACGAGCCGGCGATCAGATCGTTGTCCCTTAACATGTCAATCCGATTAACAATTCGAGCCGTTCGAGTGGCCAGCTGTTGCGCTGGACTGCTATGTGCGATCGTGTTTCTTGCCGCGCCGGTCGCCCATTGTCAGGATTCTACCGCCGCGGCCGATCCGAACCAGCAAAACCAGTCCGCGCAGCCTATTCCGGCGTACCAATCTCCTTTTTCCGTCGGTACTGACGATCAGAATACTGACGAAAACAGCCAGGCAGTGCAGCCAGACACGAGGCCGCTCACAGGCGCTCAGTATATTTCCATGGAAAATGTCTCCAACCAGCGCAGCTATTGGCAGCCGCGGGTCGACGTGACAGGCTCCGCCGATTCGAATCCGGAAGAGAGTCCGACGAATTCGGGTTGGGGGTCGTGGACGTCGTTCCTGGCTGGAGTCGATCTACATCGCAAATCTGGCACATCGCAGATGATGCTGACGTACACCGGTGGCGGAATGTATTCGAACGAAAGCGACGTGCCGAACGGAACGATTCAGGAGCTCGGCGTTAGCGACAATATTACATTTCGGCGGTCCGTGTTCTCGGTATTCGACCAGCTGAGCTATTTGCCGCAGGCGAGCCTAGGTTTTGGCGGAGTCGGAGGCCTTCCTCTTACCGGAATCGGCTCCGTGGGATTAGGTTCGGGATTTACGACGGGCCAATCCGTGTTGACCGGGCAAGGCCAGAACCTTGCGAACTCCTCGATCGCACAGCTCGAAACATTCTTGACGTCGAGAAGTTCGATTACGATGACCGGCGGCTATTCTTTGCTGCATTTCTTCGGAAACGATTTAGTCGACTCCGGAGATATCATTTTTCAAGGCGGCTACAATTACCAGCTCACCCGTCATGACACCGTCGCAGCCTTGTACAACTTCAGCGATTTTCGCTATAGCAGCCTGAGCCAGTCCATCTATACCCATACGATCCAGGGCTCTTACGGTCGCCGGGTAACTGGGCGCTTGGCTTTCCAAATTGCGGCTGGTCCTGAAGTGGCCATCTTTAATCAGGGAGCCCTTTCATCCAGTGCCCCGGGTGGCACAGGAGCAGGCTCCAGCGCATCTAACTCTTCGTCCACGCACTTGTACTGGTCGCTGAACTCATCTGTAAATTATCAATATCAGCGGACGGCGCTGGGGCTGAACTACTCACATGGCGTGGGCGCTGGTTCAGGCGTGCTGGCTGGATCCCTTGAGGATATAGTCACCGGATCGTGGACGCGGAAAATGTCGAGAACTTTTTCAAGTGGGCTTTCCGCAGGGTATTCGCGCAACTCGGCGCTGCCGATTACCAGTGGTCAGGCCTCGGGGCAAAACTACGACTACTGGTTTGCGGGCGCTACTTTTGCACACCCGTTGAGCGAAACAGTGGCTCTCAACTTCTCGTACCAAATGCAGTACCAGACTTCGAACCAGACATTCCAAATCGGCAATTCCAGCGGGACGAGCGTGATTCGGCACCTAATTTCAGTGGGCTTCAGCTGGCACCAGCGGCCGCTGGATTTTTAGCGCGGGTTCCATGAGACAGATCCAATTCAATATTCGAGAACGATCGGAAGCGAGGACGGAATGGCTCGGCGAGAGTTAACTCCAGCGGACTACATCGCGATGCTGCGGCGTCGCTGGGTATTGATCCTGGTATTTGCTCTGATTGGGCCTCCACTGGCATACGGCGTGGCGCGAATTTTGCCCGCTAAGTACAAATCACAAACTTTGGTGCTGGTGCAACCGCCCACGATTTCGCCGCAGATCGTAGAGCCGGTGGACACGGTGGACTTGTCACAGCGGCTGGCCAGTTTGCAACAGCAGATCCTCAGCCGAACGCGGCTTGAGCCCATCATTCGACAGCTGGGCTTGTTTCCGAAGGACGTCAACCGCGTTTCAATGGATGAATTGGTGGCGCGGCTACAAAAGGCGATCGAGGTGACGCCCATACAGCCGATGACCGACACGACCCGCGACCTGCCAGGCTTTTTTGTAAACGTGACCATGGACAATCCGCACATGGCACAAGCAGTGTGCTCTGCGGTCACGACGATGTTCATCTCCGAAAGCCTTAAAGTTCAGAACCAACGATCTGCACAGACTACCGATTTTCTATCGCAGCAACTGGCTGACGCCAAAGCTGCTCTGGATGACCAAGATGCGAAGCTAGCCGCCTTCAAGATGCGCTACATCGGGATGTTGCCGGACGAAGAGCAGACCAATCTGAATCTGCTCACCAGCCTGACTACGCAGCTCGATGCCGCCACGCAGGCGCTCTCCCGAGCTGAGCAGGACAAGTCATTTGCCGAATCCATGCTGAACCAGCAGCTTGCCGCCTGGCAGGAGTCACAGGTGGGAGAAGATCCGGATACATTGCAGCAGCAGCTCGCCGCCTTGCAGTCGAAACTCGCGGCACTCCGCGCCCAGTATACCGACAACTATCCGGATGTGGTGCAGGCGGAAGCAGATATCGCTGCTCTTAAGAAAAGGATCGCTGCTGGGAATTCCGCCCCGCCGGCGCCGAAATCTACGAAGTCGATGGTAGAGCCTCAACAGATCACGCAATTGCGAGCGCAGGTTCATGCGGCGGACCAGACAGTCGCCGAAAAGACGAAAGAGCAACAGCAGATCAAGCAGCAGATCGCCATGTATCAGAGCCGGGTGCAATCCAGTCCGGTTGTGGAAGAACAATACAAGGAGTTGACTCGCGGGTACCAGACGGCGCTCGCTGCGTACAACGATCTTTTAATGAAGCGGAATACGTCCTTGATGTCGCAATCCATGGCACAACAGGATGAGGGCGAGCAGTTCTATCTCCTGGACCCTGCAAACTTGCCGGAGAGTCCGACTTTTCCGAAGCCGCCGCTTTTCGCCGCTGGCGGTCTGGCGGGAGGATTGGGCCTGGGGCTAGGCTTGGCATTTCTACTTGAGATGCAGGACACCTCTCTGCGCAACGAACGGGATGTCGAGTTCGTTCTGCACCTGCCCGTGCTGGCGATGATTCCATCGCTCGAACCGGGATCCGGAAAAGTAGGGCGACTGTCCGCCGGGACGAAACCTTCAGCCGATCCTAGTGTGGGCTTAGGCGCGAGGGCCTAACGTAAATGTATCAGCGATTTTTCGGGCTTAGAGAAAGCCCGTTCAACGTCAATCCGGACCCGCGCTATCTGTTCTTGACCAGGCAGACGCAGGAAGCGCTGGCGGGCCTGACGTACGGCATTCAAAACCGCAAGGGATTCATTCTGCTCACCGGTGAAGTCGGCACCGGAAAGACCACGCTTTTGAACCGCCTGCTTGGGTGGTTGCGGGGACAGCGGGTGGCGACCGCGTATATTTTCAACTCGAAGCTTGGTGTCAATGATCTGTTCGACTTAATGATGGCCGAGTTTGAAATCTCGTGCGAGTCGCGCGAGAAGAGCCAAATCGTGCTGCGATTGAACCAATGGTTGCTCGAACGATACCGAGCGGGCGAAACGGCCGTTCTAATCATTGACGAAGCTCAGAATCTCTCGGATGAGGTGCTGGAAGAGATCCGGCTGCTCACCAATCTCGAGACCTCGACCGAAAAACTTCTGCAAATCGTGCTTACCGGCCAGCCGGAGCTTGAAGAAAAACTCAAGGCGCCGCAGGTCCGCCAGCTGCGCCAGCGCATCACGTTGCGCTGCCGCACCGCGCCTCTGACGCTCGAAGAAACGTTTGGCTACATCGCTGAACGCCTGCGCATCGCCGGCGCCAACGGTGAGCCGATTTTCTCCAAGGAAGCGATCGAAACGGTGCACACCTATTCGTGCGGCATTCCGCGCGTAGTCAATTTGCTCTGCGAGCATTCCATGATCAACGCCTATGTCGATAGTCTGCGGCCAGTTCCGGCCCATGTCGTGGAAGAGGTTGCGCGGGAATTTCAACTGGACGAAATCGCCCCCATCGCCGGCGTTGGGCTATCCGCCGCGACGCAGACGGCAAACACCCAGGCATTGCTAGAGAACTTAGACGAACTACTCGGTCGGCTACGTCAAGTAAACATTGCGCCGCTGCGTGAGAGGAAGTCATGAGCCGCATTCACGATGCTTTGAAGAAGGCTGAACAAGAGCGCGTTCCTGCGCCATCGACTGGAACTGCCGTTTCACAAGACGAAGAATTTACAACGGAGATTGCCGCCAGCCGCCAAGCTCCGATCGTGGTCGCAGCCGCGGTCGAAAGTTCGTTGAGCTCGCCTGCAATGCCTTTGCTCCCGGCAGACGGCTATCTTCGTTTCGATGACCTGATGGCGCGTTGCGCGCATCCGCGGTGGCAACTTGATCCCAACGTGAATGTCTTCAGCACTGGAAGCGCCGCTTCGCACGCGGCCGAGCAATTTCGGACGCTCCGTTCGCGCCTCTATCAACTGCGCGGCGCTCAGTCGTTGCGCACTCTGCTAGTTACCAGCGCTGTGCCCTCCGAGGGCAAGACCTTCGTTGCCAGCAACTTGGCCCAAGCCATCGTTCGCCAGCCGGACCGGCGTGTCCTGGTGATCGACGCCGATTTGCGCTGTCCTCGACTGCACTTGCCCTTCGGCGCGCCCACGTCGCCCGGGCTGACTGACTATCTCCGCGGCGAAGCTGACGAAGCGGCGGTGATCCAGAACGGCCAAGACAACAATCTATGCTTGATCGCCGGCGGGACCGAGGTTGCTGACCCTAGTGAACTACTAGCCAATGGCCGGCTCGCGACGCTGCTCAACCGCGTCACACCTGTTTTCGACTGGGTGATCCTCGATTCAGCGCCGTGCCTGCCAGTCGCTGATTCCACTCTATTGGCTGAGTACTGCGACGGAGTGCTGCTCGTAGTCCGCGCCAATGTGACACCGTCAGACGTGGCGCAGCGCGCTCTCCAGGAACTCCAAAATCGAAATATTGCTGGAGTTGTGTTGAATGCGGTAGAAGAAAGCCATATATACGGTGGCTATTACTACTCGGCCGGAAAATATCTCGCGGACGCGACAAAAGCTTAGCACAACTGCACGTTTCTGAGTTTACCCGTAGCTGGCTCGTCCGGCTGGGAATGCCTGCGGTTTTGGAGCGCGGCTTTCTCAGGCAATTACCCCCTGTTTTAATCTTCATATTTATGTTCTCTATTTTCATGTACTTAGGTCCAGTCTAAAGGTTTGCCACAAAGGGACAGGCCGGTTCCCACGGGTCGAGTCTCAGAACGGACTCGCAAGAGGCGAGCAGTACATAAGAGCTGTGCATTCAGTGGGTTGTCTTGGTAACGGAGCATCCTGCCTACTGGCAAGCTTCGT